>Ga0101944_10000546_pt1 | contig 107242 bp, 95 predicted proteins | sample DewCreD2012metaG_FD_75245 | JGI IMG/M metagenome (GOLD analysis project Ga0101944, IMG submission 75245) | Hot spring sediment bacterial and archeal communities from British Columbia, Canada, to study Microbial Dark Matter (Phase II) - Dewar... ... | reverse complement strand
CCGCCGCCGCTCTGGACCCGGAAAAGGAGGCGGAAAAGTTCACCGGCAGTGTCCTCATCGTCCACGCAAAGGATGACAGGAGTGTTCCTCTTGACCACTCCCTTGCCTACTTCAAGGCGTTCCACCGACGGGCATCGTCCTGCGAACTGGTGGTACTGCAGACAGGCGGCCACACCTACACCACCGAAGAGGCGGAAAAGGCAGTCATCTCGAGCGTCGCCACGTTCCTTTCCTGAAACCTTGACAGGCCGTCGCGCATCTGTATAATGTGAACTCCGTTTCACTCGTCTGCGGAGGTGCGTATGCCGACATACGAGTACGAATGCACAAAGTGCGAAGAGAGGTTTGAGGTCTTTCAGAAGATGACCGACGCTCCGGTGAAGAGTTGCCCCAAGTGCAAGGGCAGGGTCAACCGGCTCATCGGGCTGGGCGGCGGCGTGATATACAAGGGACCGGGTTTCTACACCACCGAGTACAGGAGCGAGTCGTACAAACAGCGTGAGAAAGAGGAAAAGTCAGGCGCCACCTCGTCGTCATCATCCTCTTCTTCAAAATGCAGTTGCTGCAGCGCGACCTCCTGTTCCACCTGCAGCAAGTAAGGAATCACACAGATCAAAGCCCGAAGGCGACAGGACAACTGTCTGGTATTCAGCGGGATACCCCTCGCCGTGCGAGAGTCATTCTGTTTCCTCATTTGCTCTTCAAGACGGATACCCCGCGCGGCGGTAGGACTCGGCGGCCTCCGCTGGACACACGCTCCGGCTCGGCACCCATCGGGGCAGCGACCCGGCCGGCCTCACCATCTCGGCCGGCGTCCAGGCGAGCCCTCCTTATTCGTCGGGCTGCGACCCTTATTCATCGGCCTGGCACCCCGCTTGCGCTTCACCACAGGCTCCCTTCGAGTCCTACCTGTGCTAATTGTCAAGGTCTGCTCCCCGGATTGGTATCCCAGAGCGTGCTTTTGTGGGACGAGTGACGCTTGAAATGAAGTGGATTGCTAAAGGACATATCAGGATCAGCCTTCTCCCCCAAAGGATTGCGATAAATGAAGCTCCGCTTTCCGCCTCCGCCCGTTAGGGCAATTTCTTGGCAAGCTCCCTGATGTGGTGGTCTTGGTGAGCGAGAAGCTTCTTTTTGTCGTAAGTGATAAAGTTGGGGTGAGTAGAGATAAGGGTGTTGGTTGCATCCGTATCGGGACGCTCTGCCTGGCTCTCATCCCCTAAAACAGCCTCACTAAATAAAGGCATTGATGTAGTTGACCTCGTCTTTTGGGTAGGGAGCCTTGATTGAAAGGACAGAGGTATTTTTATCGAACTGCAAAACATCCTCGTTAGCGGGCCTGAAAAAGAGCGTCCTTATCTGCTAGCCATCCCATATCACCACTGAGCGCTTATAACAGCCATGAATGACCACAACGACCGCCTGATCCTCCTCGTCATAGTGTCTGACCAGGCACTCCTGCCCCTTGGCTAAATTGAAATAGAACTCTTTGACCTTCTCCTTGAATCTATATATCCTCTCGGGGGTAATCTCAAAGTCATCTGCCGTGATGTTGTGGTGGCTCATCTTGCTGGAGGCGTTAAAGAGGAAATAGAAATCGCAGGCATAGTCAAAGGCTTGCTTGTGGCGAAGGAAGATATCCATCGCAAGCGCCTATCTTTCTTCCCCTCCGGTTGTCTCAATGCCATAACGGTGGACAGCCCTGACCAGGATATTCATCATCTTTTCGCAGATGTCGTTGATGTGGGTAAAGTCCTCAAGGATACTGCTTTTTAGGTCTTCGTCCTGAATGGTATCAAGAAACTTATTGATGGAGTCGTAGTCGAAAGTATTGAGAGAAAAAGAAGCCCCGCCCTCAACCTTCTGCTTAAAATACTCCTCAATCAGAGGCTCAGGGATTGAATCTATGAACTTCTTTAGATTCAGGCTTCGGTGTCGGGGCATAAATCAACCTCCATCAATCTATTCCTGTACCTTTGCCTCAAGCTCGGATTTGAAATCCCTGTAAGTGTCGTCACTGAGCGCCCTGAAAAATAGCTCATAACTCGCAGGGGAGAGGAATTTGAAATAATACCTCTGCTCTTTCTGCAACCCGTTGACCCTGTCAAAATGTTCCCTTGCATACCGGAGCTTAGCCCTATTTTCATCGGAGACATCGTTATCCATTTTAATTTCCACCACAATAATATCCTTCCCAATCTTGAGGAAGAAATCAGGATTGAAACTTCCCTGCTTTGGATGTTCTCCCTTGCGCCAGGAGTATTCAATTCTGTAGAAGCCGACATCCAAGGACTTAATCCAGGCATCTATTGCCTTAGCGTTCTGGTCGGCAGTCAATCCCTGGATAAACTTCCGTTCAGGCCCATAGGAGGCCAGGACTACATTTAGGGGCGTTTTGAAGTTGTATTTATTATCCACCTTTATCAGTGCCGATCTCGGAAGACTCTCATCCTCCTCAAGCTCCTTCAGCAACTTTCTATCCACCGCCTCACCCAGGCTCATGGAATAATCATCGTAGAAGACCGTGCTATCGCGCCGAAGCGATCCTACACCCAGGCTGTTCTTGCCGATATCTCTGGTGTTAATTTTGATGAGTTTCTGTGCCTCAATCTTGAACCGTAGACTTTTTGTCCCCTTTCTCCTGATGACACCGAATGCCGCAAGAGTCTGATTACGGTTCGCCTCACTCACCTTGCCACTCTCATCTTTAATTCTTTTAAGGGACTCTCTGATAATCTCTGCGATTTTGCCCTTTGGGAATTGCTCGCTATACTCAGTCCCAGCCTCCTGGTCAAAGATAAGAAGGTGATTGAAGACATCGTGCGCCACTTCTTCAACGGAATACATCTTGAACTCAATCAGCGTCTTCTTGACATCCTGCTCGCCGGAGACCGCCCTGACGTAGGTAGTGCTCTTTTTCAACCTCCTCCGCCTGGCTCGAATAGGTGATATACCCTTTCTTTAGGAGCTCAAAGGGGTCTTCCTGAGGGTATTCCACCTCCTCCTCGTTGCGTTTGTAATCAATGTTATAGAGGTCAAAGTTGTAACCCTCTTTCTTTGCCACCGGATAGGAATGCAGGCGCTTCTCAATTTCCAGGACCTCATCTACCAGGTGTTTGATACTGCTTGACCACTTATCGTGATTGAAGACGGTTACGACAGGTTGATTGCCCCTGTAAACATCAGGGACCCTTAACCCCCTTCCCAAGACCTGGGCGATAAGAAGTTTTGAGTTGAACGCCCGCTCTTCATGAGGGACGATCTGAAAGACATTTTTTACATCCCACCCTTCGGAGAGCATACTGACTGAAGTAATCCACTCAATCGGATTGTCCTTGTCATCCACCCTTCGCAAGATGGGGATATTGTTCTTATGTTCGTTGGCTGAGGTAACAATCAATACCTTCGCCGCTGCTTGATCTTTACTAATGTTTTCTTTCTTGGCAAGGAAATCAATCAGATTATCGGTGAGACGCTTGCAAGCGGCGATATTTTTGGTAACCAGGATGGTGATAGGTTTAACCTTACGGTATTTGGCGGTCTTGTTCTCAATGTGATTGTCATAAATCTTCTGGAACTTTTCGTCCTCGCTCCCCGAGGCGTCTTCCGCCACATAGCGGATGGATTTGACAAACTTCTCCTCGATGGAATCCCTCAAGGAAAAGCGATGAATGACATCAGTGAAATAGTCGTCCCCGATATAGCAAGTGCCTGAAACATTCACGATAAACTTGAATCCGTATTTGGGATCAAGCAAAAATTCCTTCCATTTTTTGAGCGCCGTATCCGAAGGGCTCATCAGGTGGTGGGCCTCATCATTCAATACCAGAGTCCGCTCACCTTTCCCGACAAGACTGTCTTCTATGGCCGACTTAGTGTTGATATAGGTGGCATGGATATTCTCGATGCAGATGTCCCCCTTCTGAATGGTATTGGAGGCATTGATGATCCGGGGATTGGCTATCTTAGAATCGGCAGGCAGAAGGTCCTTGAGGGTTCTATCGGCGGAGAGGCTGCGGAACTTCTCCATCAATCCTGCTTCAATCGTGTTTGATGGACAGAGAACCAAAACCTGATCCACAGCGCCCTCGGCAAGCATAATGCGGGCAATGCCATACATCACATAACTTTTGCCCGTAGCAGTCGCATGATCCAGTGAGCAGGAAAGTTTATCCGGTAGTTGCAGGTGGCTGAGAAATTCCTCAAAGGATGAATACTTCTCCTGAAGTTTGGGGTTGTTGTGGTAGTTTTCCTCCGCCAGTTCCTTGAGGCTTTTGTATTCACCGCCCAAAAAGTAGCGCACCGTCTCCCGGATCGCCTCTTTCTGATACTCCCTGTCTCCACAGAGGGCATCCAGAAATGCCTCGTATTTATTCGGGTCAAACCTCTTAGGATCGTAGCTTGGGGATACCTTGAGGACTAAATCCTTGTTTTGAAAGGTCTGCCGCTCAAGCATGGCTAATTCTTCCTCTTACTGTTAAAGTCGGACAGGGTTTTTATCTCCCGCTTTTCGTTGCCGAAGATGTCAATGTAAATGACCATCATCTGCCCCTTGACCTTGTCCTCGGCAAAGCGCACCTCGTAGCCGTTCTTCTTCAAATCCTCGGCGTAGAAGACCTCATCCAGGTCAAAGACCTCGCCATCAAAATCATAGTCCAGCATGACCATAGAGAGTGTCTCCAAATTGGCAAACTCAAGAGGCTTACGAGAGATAACCTTGCTCTCAAATTTCTCAATCTTAATGACGCATTCCTTAGTTCCTTTCCCTAATTCCAATTGTCCCTTCTTGTCATCAATGAAGTATTTACACTCCACTGTCGGCGTCTGAATAAAGTCAAAGCCCACGGCGTCCACCGTGTCGTTGACATCCATCTCGCTGACCGGTTGCTTGATCTTGCTAAAGCCCCGGTTGTGAATCTCCTCTATGATTGAATAGGGGATGCGTAGAATAAAGTATTTTGTCTTGCCCTTCTCAATGTAGTCCTCAAGGAACTGCACCGAGGCGGCAGGGGCGATGATAAAGAAGCGTTTGCCGATCTTGTCTCCAAGATACTTGTGGAGGTCGTCAATAAACCCTCTGTCCAACACGGCGTTGGGATGTTTCTGGTAGTTGAAGACCATGACGCTGTCTGCCCCCAGGTAGCCGTCCAGTTCAATCCTTGAAATCTCATGCTTACTATCTCGGCATTGAAAGAGTTTGAGGGCAAAGTCCCGATACTGCTCCCAAGGGAGTTCCTTGATCATCTTATAGTCGTAAAGGCCAGCATTGTAGAGGGTGAAAGGTTTGGGAGGCTTGCCATATTTCTTCTTGGGATTCTCCAAATCCTTGCTCTCGGCGATGTTCAAGAGCCGCTTCTGCATAGTGTAGATGGCAAGCTTTCCGCAATCCACGCCGATCCACCGCCTGCCTAACTTCTCCGCCACGGCAAGGGTCGTCCCTGATCCAGCAAAGCAGTCAAGGACAAGGTCGCCGGGGTTGGAAGACATCTCTACTAAGCGTCCTATAAGTCTCTCAGGTTTTTGAGTAGGGTAACCTGTGAGTTCAGACTTTCCAGCTTGCTCAGCTTTATAGGCTCTTGGATCAGCATATACTTGTTGAATGTCATGCCACACAGTAGAGGCAGGCACTCCCTTACTTTCATCTAAATATTGCTTTTCCCAAACTACATCCCCCTTTTCATCTCTGCCACGTTGCCGTTTCTGATATCTCCTGCCTCGCTCGTCTTCGTACTTGAACCAGTCGTTAATGTATTTCTCGCTGTATGGAAGATAAACCTGATTGTAGATTTGATTTCCATAATCTTTCGCGTATCCAATTAGTGTCTCATGTGACCTCACCAGTTTACTTCCTGCCACTCTACCTCCTGACGGACTACCATAATTCCAAATAATTTCCGAAATAAAATTGTTCTCTCCAAATATCTCATCCATCAATGTCTTGGTGTAGTGGACTTTCTTCCAATCCAAATGCACATAAATGCTCCCATCCTCACTCAGCAGCTCTCGTAAGAAAACCAACCGCTTCCTCAAAAACTCTAAAAACTTTGCCCCGGCAATCTTATCTTGATACGCCTTCTGATCCTGACTCCCTCTGAACTCCTGCCTTGTAGCAAACGGCGGATCAATATAGACCAGTCTCACCCCTGGCGTCCCGTCAGCGTTTTTCAGTTTCCCCTCTTGCTTCATCTGTAAGAGGGTTTTGAGCACCTGAAGGTTGTCGCCGAAGATGAGCATGTTCGTCCAGCCGTTGCCGCGTTCGCCATTTCGGAAGGTCTTGACCTTTTGCAACGGCACGGCCATGGTATTGGCCAGGATGTCCTCCTCCCGCTCCTTGTCCGCATAGATGAGCTCGTATTCCTTCTTAGTGTCAAAGAGGATCGCCTTGTAGTCCTCCGGCAAGGGCTTGCCTTCTCTGAGGAGGCTTACGATTCGCTCAATCTCTTGCTCTGATAGTTTACGCATAGCCGTTACCCTCTCTTTTCGTTTTTTCCCCTCCTCCACTCCTGCCGGTCCTTCTCAATCAGTTCCCGGATAATGGACACAATGGAGGCGTTCTGATTCTGCTTTTGAAGCTCCAGGGCCTTCTCCTTCAGGAAAAATACTGCTCCTCGGTAAGCTCAATGGTCGTCTTCCTCATATTCGCTTTGCTCCCAGCTTCCACAATGCGGTTTCTCAGTTTAGCCATATCGCTATAAATATATGAATACAGCCTCAAAAAGTCAAGGGGAATTTTTCCTATGTCTTCGCCGTACCCTTAAACCTTGCTATTAGTAGAGGGGCAATCTGTCTTTGCCCCGACGAAGCATGAGCAATCATAACCTTATCAGGAGGTGAGAAGAATATGGCGAAAGTAACCGGGCCTTTGATGTCCATTGACGAAAGCTTCGCCTTTGCGGACACGATGGTCTATGCCAAGTGGAGATGATCGAGGAAATAGAAAGGGAATCCGTCACTCAAGAATTAGTAATGCTTGCCTTGAATGAATTTACGGATGTCTTTGATCACATCCAGCCTCATCAACAGAAGTCCAGCCTCATCAACAGAAGGAACTCTTGAGCCTCGTTCTCCACAAGGCCATCCTTGCCCCGGACAGCATAAAAATAGCCCTATACGAGCGCCCCCCGAAATAGGACTACTTTCCTCCTGTGAATCTGAGATACGCTGAGATACGCTCTCAGACACCAATTTGGCTCCGGCGGTAGGACTCGGCGGCCTCCGCTGGACACACGCTCCGGCTCGGCCATCCGCCGTTCGGCGCGACGCTTGCTTGCGCCTCACCACAGGCTCCTTTCGAGTCCTACCTGTGCTAATTGTCAAGCTTGGCTCCGGCGGTAGGACTCGAACCTACAACCTTGCGGTTAACAGCCGCTTGCTCCACCATTGAGCTACGCCGGAATGTACGCCGCTTTTCAATGCACGCCACAAACGAACAGGGACCTTCGCTAAAGCGATAAGACGACGGCGCAGAACAGGTGTCCTTCCGCGCAGCCGCTTGCCCCCGTCGCGCAGCAACCCGGTGATGTGCGCCGGGATGCTGTTTGCAGTATTTTACCATAACATAACCCGGGCTGTCCCTTCCACGCCACCGCACACATCGCTGCGTGACATTTCATCGAGGAACTTGCTTCAAGCATCGTTGTGCTTCCACCGAGAGCCGGACCTGACCGCACGCGCAACAAGAACGTCCCGCGAATTCTGGAGGCGTCTGACAAGGAGGCTTTTAGAGCCGCCGGGGAAGTCGGTCCAATGGCAGGAAAGAACATGGAAGGCGATGTCTTGACATTTTGAGCATATGCCAGTATCATATATGCGGAGGGTAAGATGCCAAGGCCGCCATATCAGAGAAAGGTTGACGGAGTTCCGAGATTTTCCTGCTTCAAGCCCGCAGGAGTACCGCTCGGGCAGATTCAGGAGGTGGTACTCACGGTGGACGAGTACTACGCGCTTCGGCTCGCCGACCTCGAAGGTCTGTACCAGGAGCAGGTGGCGGAGAAGATGGGCATCTCCCGTCAGACAGCGGGCAGGATTCTCGAGTCCGCAAGGAAGAAGGTGGCGGATGCGCTCGCCAACGGGAAGGCGCTGCGCATCGCCGGCGGCGCATATGTGACCGACGGTATGCGAAGTTTTTCCTGCCTCGCATGCAATTTTGCGTGGAACCTCCCCTTTGGCGGAGGCAGGCCGCCTGCCTGCCCGGCATGCGGCAGTCCTGCCCTGCGCAGGACAGACACGATGCGCGGAATGGGAAGAGGGTTCAGACACAGACACGGCTGGGCTGGCGGACGTAGAGGATTCGGCGGACCGTCAGGATAACGTGGACAACAGGAGTCCTGTAAGGAGGGGAAGATGCCAATGGGAAGAGGGTTCGGACAGGGAAGAGGACAGGGTCGCGGCCGCATGGGCGGTCGTCTGGCCGCAGGTCCGGGCGGCGACTGTGTCTGTCCGAAGTGCGGGCACAGGGAACCGCACCAGAGGGCAGTCCCGTGCAGTTCACTCAACTGTCCCAGGTGTGGAACACGGATGGTTCGGCAGTAACTGAAGAGACGAATGTTTTTCAACCCACAAGGAGGTGGAGTATGCCGAGAGGAGATGGAACTGGACCGTTGGGCATGGGCCCGATGACGGGCCGAGCAGCCGGATACTGCGCCGGCTGGGGAGTGCCCGGCTACATAAATCCGGTGCCGGGTCGGGGGTTTGGCAGAGGATTCGGCATAGGTCGCGGCTGGTGGTGCTGGGGAGGCCAGGGACGCGGATGGCGGAACAGATTCTACGCGACCGGTATCCCCGGCTGGATGTGGTATGGCGGCTTCGCATCGCCTGGCCCCTTCTACGGAACCGCACAGCCGCCGACGAAGGAGCAACGCGCCGAAGCGCTCAGGCGTCATGCCGAGTTCCTCCGGAAGCAACTTGAGGAAGTAGAGAAGGAGATCAGCGGGATGAAGGACGAGACAGAGACGTGAGGGGAAAGAGGCAGGGTTGTCGGCGCGATTCCCGTGCTGGACTTCCCTGCCTTCTCGCTCTTCCTGAGGAGGGGCTGATGAAGATAGCCATTGCGGCGACAGGCAACACAATGGAATCGCAGGTGGACAGAAGATTCGCGAGGGCTTTGAAGTTCATCCTTGTTGACACCGACACTGGCGCCTTCGAGGCGCACGACAACTCGGCGAATATGAACGCCGCCCATGGAGCCGGGACACAGGCAGCGGCGCTCGTCAGCCAGCTGGGCGCGCAGGCGGTGATAGCCGGCGACTGCGGGCCGAAGGCGCTCTCCGCCCTGCAGGCAGCCGGCATTCAGGTGTACGTCAACTTCAAGGGGACGGTGGCAGAGGCGGTGGACGCATTTAGAGCAGGACGGCTAACACCCGCGCACTCACCGTAAACGGAGGACGGATACGATGACCGGAGAGATCCAGTACAGGCCGATAGGGATCATCAGAAGCCCTCACAGGGAGCCGGAAGACGCGCCGATTCAGCCGGTCTATGCCGAAGGCGCGGAGGGCACAGCGGAGGTCTTCCCCGAGTTTGCAGAGGGATTGGAAGACCTCGACGGATTCTCGCATATCTACCTCATCTACCATCTTCACCGGGCAGGTCCTGCCCGTCTGCGGGTGAAACCGTTCCTTCAGGATGTGGAGCGGGGCGTGTTCGCAACCCGGGCGCCAGGCCGTCCCAACCCGATTGGCATCAGCATCGTGCGCCTTTTGCGCAGGGAGGGCAATCTGCTCCGATTCGACGGGGCGGATATCCTCGACGGCACCCCGCTCCTCGACATCAAGCCGTACGTCAGCAGATTCGACTGTATCCGGACAACCCGCAACGGCTGGCAGGACGAGGTGGATGAGGAGACCGCACGAAGGAGAGGAAGAAGACAGGGGGGCGCCGGAGGGGCAGACACTTGATGAGATCCCGAACCAATCAGCATGGACGCTGCGCGCGGGTAGTCGTGTCGCTTCAGAGGACAGCCGAAGAGGATATGGCTCGTATCGCGGACAGTCGACCCTTTCCATTGCGCCGACAAACCGTGCGGGCTCTCACCTTCGCGGCGACGGGAGCAGACCGGAGGGCACCGTGATTATCGCCGTTGCCTCTGGCAAGGGAGGCACAGGAAAGACAACGGTCGCAGTAAACCTCGCCTGCGCCGCACAAGAGCCGGTCCGCTTTCTGGACTGCGACGTGGAGGAGCCAAACGCCCACCTGTTTCTCAAGCCGGCTCTCACACGCACGGAACCGGTCTGCATACAGGTCCCCGTTGTGGATGAGGCACGATGCACCGCCTGCGGAAAGTGTCAGGAGATGTGCAGATTTGGAGCAATCGTATCGATGAAATCGGGTGCCCTGGTGTTCCCAGAACTATGCCACGGATGCGGAGGTTGCGCGAAGGTCTGTCCTGCAGGCGCCATCACAGAAGTGGACAGAGAAATCGGCATGATGGAGAGCGGCTCGTGCGGGCTCATCAGTTTCGTCCACGGGAAACTGAACGTCGGAGTTCCCCTGTCGCCTCCGCTGGTGCGCGCGGTCAGACGGCGCGCTGTCGCTGGCTCACTCACCATCGTGGACTGCCCGCCGGGGACCTCCTGCCCTGTTGTGGCGGCAGTCAGAGGTTGCGACCTCGTGGTCCTGGTGACCGAGCCGACACCCTTCGGACTCCACGACCTGGCGCTCGCGGTGGAGATGGCGCGCAAACTTGGACTTCGCTGCGCAGTGATTATCAACAGGGCAGACGCAGGAGACCGGCGTGTGATTGACTATTGCGCGAAGGAATCGCTGCCGGTTCTCCTCCAGATACCGGAAGACCGCCGCATCGCAGAGACATATTCAAGAGGAGAGGTCATTGTCGAGGCGATACCTGAGTACCGGTTGGTCTTCGCGCGGCTGTGGGACACTCTTGCAGGGGCGCATGGATGACTGAACTCGTCGTCATCAGCGGCAAGGGGGGCACAGGAAAGACGACCGTCGTCGCTTCCTTTGCGACGCTCGCCCCAAACGCCGTCCTTGCCGACTGCGACGTGGACGCGTCAGATCTTCATCTTCTCCTCGCGCCAGTCCATCTTCGCGAGGAGGAGTTCGCCAGCGGCCACGAAGCGGTCATCCGACAGGCCGACTGTATCCGGTGCGGAGCGTGCCTTGCCCACTGCCGGTATGATGCGGTCCAGAACACAAAGGGAGGAGCCGGAGAGGCGACCTTCACGATAGACCCTGTTTCCTGCGAAGGATGCGGGGTCTGCGTCACGCTGTGCCCGGTTGCCGCAATCGACTTCCCGGTGCGGGTGTGTGGAAGTTGGTTCGTCTCCCGTACCCGCTTCGGACCGATGGTCCACGCCCAACTCGGGGTCGCCGCGGAGAACTCTGGAAAACTCGTCGCACTGGTACGGCGGCAGGCACGCAGAGTCTCCGATGAGAGCGCACGCGACCTCATCCTCGTGGATGGACCGCCCGGCATTGGATGTCCGGTTATCGCCTCGATGACGGGTGCGACAGCGGTCCTTGTGGTCGCGGAGCCCTCGGTCTCGGGCAGGCACGACATCGAACGCGTCCTTGCGCTGGCGTCGCATTTCAAGATGCCTGCCGCCCTGTGCGTGAACAGGTGGGACATCAATCCCGCGATGACTGAGGAGATCGAACGGGTCGCCGCCGCACAGGGCGCTTTTGTCGCGGGGCGGATCCCCTACGACAACTCGGTGATCCGCGCCCATATCGCAGGGCTCTCCGCAGTTGAATACGGCGGCCCGGCAGCGACAGAGATCGCTGCGGTCTGGAGAAATCTATGGACGATGCTTTGATGACACGCGACTTCAGGAAAGGCGGAGTCAGCCGCCGTCAACTCCAGAAAGGAGGCAGGCATGCGCATCGCGATTCCTCTCACGAATGGAGTGCTTTCGGCGCACTTCGGACACTGCGAGAAGTTCTTCATTGCCGATGTGGACAGGGAACAGAAGAAGATTGCGGCCTTTCGGTTGCTCGACGCTCCCGAGCATGAACCGGGACTTTTGCCCCGATGGCTGGCAGGGCAAGGAGTGACGACCATCATTGCGGGGGGTATGGGCAGACGGGCGTTAGATCTCTTTTCAAGAGAGAGCATCACCGTAGTCGTCGGCGCACCGGAAAAACTGCCGGAACAACTCGTCAACGACTATCTGTCAGGCGCCCTTCAGCCGGGGGAGAACGCCTGCGGCCACTGAGGAAGGCGGTGTCTTCGCCGGCTCCGGCGCATTGACAGGTAGCCATCCTCCTGCTATGATACGCCGTCGGGAGATACACACGACGGCACATGAAACTCCTGAGAGCGGTGACTGCGGCGTTGTTGCTTTGCGCGGCAATCCGATGCCACGCTCAGCAGGTTTCTGTGACGCTGAACCCTTCGGTCCGGTACCAGACAATCCTCGGCTGGGGGAAGACCGCGCCATGGGCATCCTGCCACCCCATGCTGCGCGACCAAGTGATTGCATGGGCTGTCAACGACTTTGGCATCAACCGCCTGAGGTTCGAAGGGCAGAACGGCAATAGCGCGTCACATGGCCGGAGTTGGGAGTGGCTGAACGACAACGACGACCCGTTTGTCATCAACTGGGCAGCGTTCAACACACAAAGAATTGATGAGCGCGTCCGCGAGTGGCTTGTCCCGTGGAAGAAAGCCGTTGAAGCACGGGGAGAGAAGTTTGACCTCTATGTGAGCCCATCCTTCTTCAAGAACGGCAGTACGGGAGACCTGCCGCCGTGGATGGCTCAGAACTCTGAGGAGTATGCGGAATGGGCGTCTGCGCTGCTTTTGCACCTGCGGGATGTTCACGGCATCACCGCTGACTACTACTGTATCTGCAACGAGGCGGGCAACAACAATGTGTTCTCGCCGCAGGTCGTTGTGAAAATGGCAAAAGCCCTTGTGCCACGGCTCAGACGGCTCGGATTTCACACAAAGATTCAGTTTCCAGAATCGATCAATGCGGGCGCGGCGTGGCGGTACATTCAGGCGACAGAAACGGACGAGGAGTTCTGGCAGTGGGTCGGGTGCGTCTCCTACCACTGGTACAGCAGCAACAATCCCGAGTTTATGCCACTGATACGCCAGTTCGCACTGGCAAAAAACCTGCCGACCGCCCAGACAGAGTTTATGAATCTGACAATTGACCACCTCTATGACGATATGGTGCTCGGGGGCGTGTCGTACTGGGAGATATACGGACTTGGAGGACCTGACTATGAGGCAGCGCTCAGCCACATCAGCAGCACCTCCTTGCGGGGAGGACAGTGGTACTGGAGGTTCAGGCAGGTATCGCACTATGTCAGGCCGGGTTCGGTGAGGATTGACGCGGTTTCAGACGATGCCGCGGTGCGATGCCTCGCGTTCGAACAGGCGGGGCGGCAGACCGTTGTGCTTCTCAACACGCGTCAGCCAGCCGTGTCAAAGCAGGTAGTCGTCAAGGGTCTCAAAGAGGGAAGGTACGGCGTCTCGAGATGCATCGGAAAGGCGCCCGTGGAAGAGATGGGCGTATCCAAAGTGGACAGCGCGAGGCAGATTGCCGTCAGCCTTCCTCCTGATTCTGTGCTTACCATCTACCCGAGGCAGGAGAACAACCTGCCGCCTGTCGTGACCGAGTGGCGGACGCAGCCCGACTTTCTCACCTTGCCGGCAAGCGAGTTGCAGTTGCGCTGCTCAGCGACAGACCCTGACAGGGACCCGCTCACCTTCTCGTGGGCTGTTGTCTCACAGCCGGGCGGCGCAGGCGCGACGGTTTCACAGGCGTCTTCAGCGGTCGCCACAGCGCAGAACCTTTCCGTTGCCGGCGACTACATCTTCCACGTCTCGGTGAGCGATGGCACGCATACCGTCGGCCGGGATGTTCTCGTCAGGGTCTTCAGCGGCAATCAGCCGCCGGTCCTCAACGATGTGCACAACAGGATTCCGGTCTTTGTGCGCGTGGCAGATGGCGCAACGGTCCTCAGGGGAAGTGCATGGGATATCGAGACGGACCCTCTCACATACCGCTGGTCTGTCGTATCAAAGCCCACTGGCGCATCACCGACGCTTGACACGCCGCAGGCGCAGTCCTGCAAAGTCACCGGGATGACCGTGGCGGGGGACTACGTGTTCCAGTTTGAAGCCAGTGATCCCAGCCACACAAGTTCAACGCAACTCACCGTCCCCGTCTACCCCTGAAGGAGAACCAGTGAGACCGTCGCCGCGCGTCCCGGCAACCGAGAATCAGAGGCGGGCGATTGCGACTACTCTTGCGATGCTCGACGAGACGCTGTGTATGTTCGAGCAGTACCTTGCGGGAAGGCAGGTGCGTTCCGTGATGTACGAAGAGCGCAACCGCCTCGCTGAGAGTCAGAAGAAAAGCCTGAAAGACGAAATCGCAACAATCCGCTCCCTCATCGCGCACATTAAGGAAGACCTTGAGTTGAGTCCTTCCCGGGAGGATGCCGGCAGGAAGATATGGGCGCACAGCACCGGTTCGTGGGAGATGGTTGCGGAACTTGAGAGCAAGCGCCTCAGGGCGTACGGTCCCGTTGCCGCCGCTCTCGCCTCCTACCTTGACCCGAAAGTGGACCGGCTGCTTCGCTCCCTGCAGGAGGTTTCCCGCATCGCGCGGAGCAGGTCAAAGGACACCTGAACCGGCGTCCTCTGCCCCTCAGAAGTTTTCTGCCAGCACCTCGTAGTATGCCTGAGGATGCCTGCAGGCAGGGCACTCCTTCGGCGCTTCTGCTCCCTCAACGACATACCCGCAGTTGCGGCAGTGCCATTTCACCGCGGCGCTCTTCTTGAACACCCTGCCATCCCGGACATTCGCGGCAAGCCGCAGGTACCGCTCCTCGTGGAACTTCTCCACCTTCCCTATCATCTCAAACGACCGTGCGATTTCCTGGAATCCTTCCTTCCGCGCCACAGAGGCAAAATCGCAGTACATCACGCTCCACTCGTACTTTTCGCCTGCCGCAGCCGCCTCGAGATTGGCGAGGGTGTTTCCAATCATTCCCGCAGGGTATGCCGCTGTGATCTCGACCGCTCCTCCCTCAAGATACTTGAAAAACACCTTTGCGTGCTCCTTCTCGTTGTCCGCGGTCTCGAGAAACACCGCCGCAATCTGCTCGTAGCCTTCCTTCCTTGCTGCGCTCGCAAAGTAGGTATACCTGTTGCGCGCCTGCGACTCGCCCGCAAACGCTTTCAGAAGATTCTGCTCGGTCTGCGTACCTTTCAACGTTGCCATAGTGCCCTCCTCTTATCTGCCCCAGATTCGTCTGTTCAGATTGAGTTCCTCGACAACTCCAAGCGCCATCTCCAGATCAACATAGTACTTGATGATCGCTGAAAAATCAACCAAGCTTCTGGTCAGAGAAGGTTCAAACAGGTCCTCTGATCGCGGGATCGCAAGAAACATCCTCGAGGAGGCAAACGAGATGAAAATGTCCCTGCCGACCTTCTTCCGGAACGCCGTCAATCGCGCCATCAAACTTGTGGAGAGGATGTACCGCGCCTCAATCTGGTCGTCAGACCAGACCACGAACAGTTTCTCAAACTCGGTGTCTTCAAGTTTCACCAGTTCGCCCCTGCCGAAGTTCAACGACTGGAAGAACTGCCCCAGGGGTCCGAGGACGCGTTCCGCCGTGTCAGGGAGCACGACTGTCGTGCCGTTGAAGTTCTTGTTGAAATCGGTGACGACGAATAGCCCCTTGAAAATGGTGTGCCATTGCGTATAGGTATGGCCCTTGCTGTCTCTGTGCCGCGTTTCGTACTCAGTGTGAAGTTCGCAGAACATGATGTCTGTTTCCCCCACCCTTCCCTTCACAAGGTCATCTCCACGATACCGGTCAGGCTGCTTCCTGAAAATGAGCGAGGAGGCGTAGAGGTGTTGCGGGACATATCCCGCGGGGTCGTATGTAAGGGAGGGATCGATGAACTCGACGATTCTCCGGATGACCGCCTCCTTGAATATGGTCCGGTAGGGAGCCACCATGCTCGCAATCACGGCTGCGGCTACACCTCCACCAAGCACCAGAGCAAGAAGCCCTGCGGGAAATACCGCCACAGCGGTGATGACAACACACACAACCAGTACGGCAACAATTGCTATTGACCTGCGGAGAAGCGCCTTGCGCCGGGCCTCGAGATCTTTCAGCGCCGGAAGCAGTTGCCGCTGGTAGAACCTGCCGAACTCCTCGAGGGATCTCATCCGTCGTTCGCTCAGGACTTGAAGAGAGCGTCCACATCAACGGGTTTTCTCTCCTCTTCAGGTGTCTCAAGAACCTGCTTTGGAGCAAAACCCATCATCGTGGCGAACAGGTTGGACGGGAACATCTGCACCGCGTTGTTATAGTCGGTAACCGCAGCGTTGTACGCACGGCGTGCGGCTGAGATCTGTTCCTCGACCTCGTTCAGCGCGGCCAGCAACTGAAGGACGTGCTCGTTCGCCTTCAAATTGGGGTAGTTCTCCACGGCAACCATAATACCGCGCAGGTACCTGCCGATTGCGTTCTCCGTTTTCATCCGGTCCTGCTCCGACAGTTGCCCTGACATAGCGCGCGCCCTCTCCTCGGTAACCTTCGTCAGGAGTTCGCGCTCGTGCTTCATATACTCCTTCACTGACGCAACGAGATTGGGAATCAGGTCGTGCCGCTTCTTCAAAAGGGCGTCAATGGTTCCAAACAGATTCACCGTCTGATTTTTTCTGGCAATGAGCGCGTTGTAGACACTTATCGGCACACACAGAAGCACCAGAAGAACAACCCCGAGCAGGATGGCAGGAATCATCGGTCCCTCCAGTTCACGGCAGGTCATTCTGCCGCCCATAGCATAGCACTCCCTCAGAGGCAATCAAAACGCGCATTTTCCCCTCTTAACAAACAGAGGTATACTTTTCTCCCACAGGGGAGGAACAAATGGCGCGAAAGCAACGGCGTGTCCCGACGCTGCACTTCACCAGAGGCAAGGCGGTTCGCCTCATCGTTTTCTGCCTGCTGACAGCGGCTGGCTTTTTCCTCAGTGCCCGCATCGAGTCGCTCGCCACCTTCGGCTGGGGATACCTCTTCGGTCTCGTCGGCATGGCGGTTCTCATCGGGTGAGGAGACCTCAGGTCAATGACCGAAAAACCTCTGTCTGTCGCCGTCATCGGAGCAGGCTCCCATTCGCGGCAGTGCCACGGGCCCGCGTTGCGTCTTGCCTTCTCCAGACACCCCCGTCTGTGTCACCTTTCCGCCGTCTGCGACATTGATGTCGGCAGGGCACAGGCATACGCGGCAGAATTCGGGTTCCACAGAGTTTATGGGTCCGTCACGGAGATGCTTCGTTCGGAGCCGATAGATGCCATTTTGGCCATCACGCCAATCACAGTAACCTGCGAGGTAGTATCCAAACTTCTGCCGCTGCGCATCCCAACGCTGATAGAGAAACCTGCGGGAGCGACGCTCGCCGAAGCCCGGCGTCTGCTGACGCTTGCCGAAAGGTTCCGTACCCCCCACATGGTCTCGTTCAACCGGAGGTTTTCGCCCGCTTTCGCGCGGCTGAGACAGTGGCTTGCGACGCACGGGAAAGACCGGCCTCCTCTTTTCATCGAAGGCAAAATGGTGCGGCATCACCGAAGGGAGCCAGACTTCATCGAAGGCACCGCCATCCACGCGGTTGATGCCATCATCTCCATATGCGGGAGACCTGTTCGGGCTTCTGCGCGCACGGTATCCGGGGGCAGAGGGTATATCATCGATGTCTCTTTCTCATTCCCGCAACAAAGAGGCGGACGACTCCTCATCGCGCCTGACTCGGGCGTGATCAGCGAAACGTACGAGATTGCCGGAGACAGGTATCTCATCAGCGCGAATGTATCCGCACCCTCGGTGCACATCTTTGATTCGCGGTCCCGCGTCCTTTCGTGGAGAGCGGCGCGCACCAGCCCGTCCTGCGTCAGAGACGGCACATACGATGAGACGCTTGCATTTTTGAAGATGGCGCGGGGACAACCGGCAGCAGGACCAGACCTGAAAGATGCACTTGCCGCGATGGAGGTCTGCGCGTCACTCGCGCGGCAGGCGGGCAAAAAGGAGTGTTGATGCAGTATGTGCGACTGGGCCGCACCGGCCTTGAAGTCAGCAGGACCTCGTTCGGCGTCCTGCCGCTCCAGCGCACCCCGATGGATGAGGCAATCGCAATCCTCCGGAGGGCGCGAGAGGCAGGCATCACCTTTTTCGACACCGCCCGCGCGTACTCTAACAGCGAGGAGAAACTCGGCGCCGCGTTCCAGGGCGACCATCGCGTCATCCTTGCCACAAAGACCGCTGCCGACGCAAGGTCGGGCGTTCTGGAACATCTGTCCGTGAGTTTGCACAACCTACGCAGGGACTATGTTGACCTCCTGCAACTTCACAACCCGAAGACCCTGCCCTCTGCCACTGACCCTGAATCCGCGTACCAGGGCCTGCGCGAAGCGCGTGCAAGGGGAACGGCCCGATTCATAGGCATTACCAGCCACCAACTCCTACTTGCGATACGCGCCGCAGAGTCAGGGCTGTACGACACGGTGCAGTTTCCTCTGTCCGCGCTCTCGGACGAGAAAGACCTCGGGCTGATCGAGGTCTGCCGCAGGCACGATGTCGGTCTCATCGCGATGAAACCGCTATGCGGAGGGCTCCTGTCGCATATCCCTGCCGCCTTCGCCTTCCTGTGCCAGTTCACCACGGTCGTGCCCATCTGGGGCATCCAGCACCTGTGGGAACTTGAAGAGTTTCTCAATCTCGAGGAGAACCCGCCTGCGCTGACCGACGAGATGCGCGCAGTCTTCACGCGGCTCAAAGTTGAGCTTGGAAAGAACTTCTGCAGGGGATGCGGGTATTGTCTGCCGTGTCCGGTGGGGATACCTATCCCGATGGCCGCGAGGATGGCGTTTCTCCTGCGGAGGGCTCCCTGGAGCAACTTCATCACTGACGAATGGAACGAGCAGATGGAGAGGATTGCGCAGTGCACCGGGTGTGGAGAGTGCAAGAAACGGTGTCCGTACGGACTTGACACCCCTGACATCCTCAAGCGGATGCTTGATGACTACCGGCAGTTCCGACGCGCCCACAGCCGATAGAAAAGAGGCAGGAACTCTGCCGCGCCGTGGATTGCACAGGCGCGCTTGTGTGGTATAATCTCAAAGATACCTTTCGCATCGTGCGTCTAAGGTATATCTTGCAGGATCAGAAACGGTTGTGGCAAGGACAGGAGAGGGTATGCAACCGCGAACTGCTCGGGTCTTGAGTGCCGTTGTCTGTCTTGCTCTTGCCGCCGCGGCTGGCTGTTCCAGAAAACAGAGCAGCAGCCTCACGCTCGCCGGATCAACCGCGTTTCAGCCGTTCGCTGAGCAACTTGCGGAGAAGTTCATGCAGGAGAACCCTGGCACGCGCGTCACCGTCCAGGGAGGCGGTTCCATTGTGGGACTGCAGGCGCTCCAGCAGGGGGCAGCGGACATCGCAATGGCAGACCTGCTGGCTTTGCCCGAAGATATCCTCAACGCCTTTTCGCACTGCGTGGTTGCCCGGGACGGACTTGCTCTCATTGTGCATCCCGACAACCCTGTTTCGTCAGTGACCCTTCAGCAGGCGCAGGGTATCTTCACAGGCGAGATTGTCAGCTGGAAGGCGGTTGGCGGGACGGACAGCAGGATTGATGTCGTCTCAAGAGAGGAAGGGTCCGGCACCCGGAGATCGTTCGAAGAACTTGTGCTGAAGGGCAAACCTTTGACGAAATCGGCGCTCTTCCAGGACTCCAACGGCACCATCCGCGAAGCGGTTGCAACCAATCCCAACGCCATCGGCTACATCTCTATCGGGTTTCTTGACGCAAGGGTGAAGGCACTGAAACTCGACGGCATCGATCCGTCAAACGAGAATGTCATCGGCAAACGCTATCCTCTGTCGAGGCCTATCTTCCTTGTGCACCGCACCCCTCCTTCACCCTGCGCGGAGAGATTCATTCAGTACGTGCTGTCAAAAGAGGGTCAGGCGATTATCAAGGAGAAAGGCCTTATCCCAGTGTCCAGTCAATGAAGATGCCTGAGTGGCTCATACGCAGGGTTCTTTTTCTCACTGCGTTTTCCTCCCTCGCAATTCTCGCGCTCATCGCGCTGTTCATCCTCAAAGAGGGCTTCCCTGTACTCACCTCTGTGGGACCGGGCAGATTCCTTCTCGGAAAGACATGGCTTCCCGGAAACAATCTGTACGGCATTCTCCCGTTTATTATTGGCTCGCTCTGGGTCACCGCTGGCGCGCTTGCCATTGGTGTTCCGCTTGGACTCGCCTGCGCCATCTGCCTTGTTGAGTTCGTGCCCAGAACAGTAAGCAGGTTCCTCAAACCGACCATTGAACTGCTCGCCGGCATCCCTTCGGTGGTCTACGGGTTCATCGGCGTGGTTATCCTTACCCCGTGGATCCGGTCTACTTTCGGAGGACCCGGCTTTTCTCTCCTCGCCGGCGCGCTGGTGCTCGGGGTTATGATTCTGCCAACCATCATCAGCATCTCGATGGACGCGTTCCAAGCCCTGCCGCCTTCATACCGGGAAGGGTCCATTGCGCTCGGCGCAACCAGATGGCAGACGGTGCACCTTGTTCTTCTGCCGGGGGCCCGGTCCGGGATTCTCGCCGCAGTCATACTCGGCATGGGACGCGCGGTGGGAGAGACAATGGCGGTCATTATGGTGGCGGGCAACGCGGTGAAAATGCCGCGCACCATCCTTGACCCTGCCCGGACACTGACAAGCAACATTGCCCTTGAGATGAGTTATGCGATGGGGATGCACCGGCACGCGCTCTTCGCAACCGCAGTCGTGCTCCTGTTCTTCGTTCTCGTTCTCAATGTCATCGCGGGCTTCCTCATCAGGAGAGCGAATGACTGAGCAGAGGTTTCGGCTTCCTCCCCGGACGACCCAGGCACTTGTGCAGATACTTCTGTATCTTGCCTGCGGCGTGGCCATCTTCATCCTCGCCTTCGTCATCATCTTTATCCTCAAGAACGGCTTGCCCGTGGTGACCTGGCGGTTCCTCACCGGTCCGGTGGTGGACATGGGAAAAGCGGGTGGCATCTTTCCCTCAATCGTCGGCACGGTCTTCATCACCGGGCTTGCCCTGTGCATCGCAACTCCCCTCGGGGTGGGAAGCGCTATCTACCTGACAGAGTACACAAGACCTACCAGAATTACCAGATTCATCCGTTTCGGAGTGGAGTGCCTCGCAGGCGTTCCATCCATTATCTTCGGCCTGTTCGGATTTGTCTTTTTTGTGGTCACGCTCCGGCTCGGCTGGTCCATCCTCTCAGGCGGACTTTCTCTGGCGGCGATGCTCCTGCCGACGATTATCAGGACATCGGAAGAGGCAATCAAAGCGGTGCCAGTTTCGTACAGGGAGGTCAGTTACTGCCTCGGCACAACCCGCTGGCAAACGGTCGTCCACAGCGTGCTCCCGAGCGCCCTTCCGGGCATCCTCACCGGCATCATCCTCAGCATCGGCAGGAGCGTGGGCGAGACAGCGGTGCTCATCTTCACGGCGGGCTCTGCCATCCAGACGCCGACATCTCTCATGCAGTCGGCCCGCACAATGTCTGTCCACTTCTATCTTCTTGCCCGCGAGGGTATTTCGATGCAGATGGCGTATGGCACCGCCGCGATTCTGGTCATCTCCATCCTTATCATCAACATCATCAGCTATGGCCTCATGCACAGATTCATCAGCCGGAGAACAAGATAGCCGTGAACGACGACACTATCTTCGTTATCAACAATCTGCGCGTCTGGTACGGAGCCGTCGAAGCCGTCCGCAACATCTCCTGCGGCATCCGCAGGCACGAGATACTTGGCATCATCGGGCCGGCAAACAGCGGCAAGACCAGTTTTCTCAGAACTCTCAACCGGCTCAACGACCTCGTCCCCTCGTGCCGGACAGAAGGAGAGGTTCTTCTCAATGGGGTGGACATCTATTCCGATGATATGCCCGTCCCCGAGCTGCGCAAGCGCGTGGGGATGGTCTTCGCCCTGCCCGTCCCTCTCCCGATGAGCATTATGGACAACATCACCTACGGCCCTCGGATGCAGGGGATCAGGAGCCGTTCGACCCTGTCCGAGATCACGGAGAAGTGCCTGAGAGCCGCGTCCCTGTGGGACGAGGTAAAAGACCGTCTCCACGTCTCCGCATTCCGACTTTCGGGAGGGCAGCAGCAGCGTCTGTGCATTGCCCGGACCCTGGCTCTCCAGCCGGATGTGATCCTCTTTGACGAACCGTGCTCAGGACTCGACCCTATCTCCACGGCGAAGGTTGAAGCGACAATGGTTGAACTGAAGCAGCGGCACACGATAGTGCTCGTGACAAACAACACGAAACAGGCATCGCGGGTGAGCGACAGGGTTGCCTTTTTCCTCCAGGGAGAACTCGTGGAGATTGGCGCCACCGACCGTATCTTCACCGCGCCGAGGGACCGCCGGACCGAGGACTACATCGCCGGGAGGTTTGGTTGATGGCACAGCGACCTATCTGCACGGAGATCATACGGGTTGACCGGCTCAACCTTTTCTACGCCGGATTGCAGGCGCTGAAAGATGTGAGTGTGTCCATCAAGCCGTGCGCCATCACGGCAATCATCGGCCCGTCAGGGTGTGGGAAGTCCACCCTTCTGCGGTGTTTCAACCGCATGAACGACCTTATCGAGGGAGTTCGCATCACGGGACGCATCATCATTGGCGGGGAAGACATTATGGCGCGCGGCGTGGACCTTCTGTCCCTGCGGCGGAAGGTCGGGATGGTGTTTCAGCGCCCGAATCCTTTCCCCCTTTCTATCAGCCAGAACATCACCTACGGACCGCGGGTGCACGGCATGCTGGGAAGACAACGGAGCGAGGAGGTTGTGGAGCAGTGCCTGCGCGCCGTGCTCCTGTGGGACGACTTGAAGGACTCCCTGAATGCTCCCGCGCTCTCTCTGTCGCTGGAGAAACAGCAGCGGCTGTGCATTGCGCGCCTGCTCGCCGTCGAACCGGAGATCCTCCTCATGGATGAACCGTGCTCGGCGCTGGACCCGATTGCGACGCAGCGTATCGAAGAGTTGATGACGAAACTGCGGGAAAAGTACACGATCATCATCGTGACGCATAACATGCAGCAGGCGGCCCGGATTTCGGACCAGACGGGGTTCATGCTTCTTGGCGAACTTGTCGAGTTCGGCGAAACCCGACAGATGTTCACTTCACCCGCCGACCGCCGCACGGAGGACTACATCACAGGACGGTTTGGCTAAAAACCACGAAGGAAAGGATCGATATGGAACGCTACTACGACGACGAGATACGACTCCTCAGCGAGAAGATCAGCACGATGGGCGAGGCGGTTCAGGAACGTCTCGCGCAGGCGGTTGACGCCCTGAAGAGACAGGATGTGAACCTGGCCAGGCAGACCATCGCCGCCGACGAAGAGATTGACAGGATGGAACTGGAGAATGAGGAGTACGCCCTCGCTCTGCTGGCGCGGTTTCAACCGCAGGCAGGAGACCTCAGGTTCATCACCAACGCGATGAAGATAAACGCGGAACTCGAGCGCATCGCCGACCTTGCGGTTGACATCTGCCAGCGGGTGGAAGACCTTGCCGGCCAGCCGCTTCTGAAACCCCTCGTTGACATCCCTCTCCTCGCGGAAGTGGCAAGAGAAATGATACGGGGCGCAATCTCCTCTTTCGTCTCGCGCGATGTTGAAACCGCAAAGACGGTCATCCTCAAGGACGCGCAGGCAGACCGGCTCCGCAACGAGGTGCAACGGGAACTCGTCTATGACTATATGGCAAAGGACGGCTCCACCGCGCCGCGGGCGATGCCACTTCTGCTCATCTCGCGCCATCTTGAGCGCATCTGCGACCACGCCACGAACATTGCGGAGGATGTCATCTACATGGTCAACGCTCAGGTGGTCAAACACCACCCCGAACGACTCTGACAGGGTAGCCCCGCACACGGCTCAGTCAAGGGGTTCGAATTCGTCCTTGCCAGCCCCGCAGTCAGGGCAGACCCATCCATCGGGCAACCGCTCAAACGGAGTGCCCGCCGGCACAGACTGGGTTTCGTCCCCTTTTTCCGGGTCGTACACATACCCGCACACGATGCACCGATATTTCTTCATCCTATCCTCCCTGTGCATAGCCGGTGAGTTGTTCAGTCAGAAGACGGCTCCCGGGAATGAGCGCGGCGGCCTCTTCCTTCAGCCCCTCCACCATTGAAGGAGGCCCCGCGATGAGGCATATCCGCTCGCTCGCGTCAGGCACAAGTTCCTCGATGCGCCGCCGGTCAATGCGACCTGTGAGAACTCCCTCGTGGGGTTCCCTGCAGAAGAAGACGACGCGCAGAGGGATTGTCGCCGAGAACTCGCTAAGTTCCTGCCGATACGGCGTTTCCTCGTAAGACCGGTTTGAAAACAGAAGTACTGTGTCCCTGTCAGACCGCGTCTGGAACGCATCGTCAAGCATGCTCATAAACGGTGTGATGCCGATGCCTCCCGCCATCAGGAGGAGTTTGCTTTCCGTGCCGTGAACGGTGAACCTTCCGTACGGACCTTCAACCGTCACAGGCATCCCGGGGACTGCCGCTTCGAGAGACAGTGAAAAGGGGCTTCCGGTCAGCCGTTTGCTGAACTCAAGGTACGGCCGCCGCGGACTGCTTGCCGCCGAGAGGTACCGCCACAGGTTGTCCTTTGTGTACACCTTGAAAAACTGTCCCGGCGAAAAGACAGGCATCTCCTCCCCGGAGAGCCGGATGCTCACGATGGTTTCCGTCCGCCGAATCACCTGCGCCACTTGAAGCGTCCGCTTATCCACGCGCTTCCTCCCCGCCAAGTATCTCCCTGAGGTCGTTCTCAGGCGTCGTGATGGGAGATATCCCGAACTTCTCCGCAAGCACGCTGAGCACGCCCGGCGAGACAAACGCCGGCAGAGATGGGCCGAGTTTGATGTTCCTGATTCCGAGCGAAAGAAGGGTGATGAGGATGCAGACAGCCTTCTGCTCGTACCACGATAGAATCAGTGAAAGCGGCAGGTCGTTGACCGTGCAGTCCAGCGCCTCCGCAAGTTTCGCGGCGACCACAATCGCCGAGTAGGCGTCATTGCACTGTCCCACGTCTATCAGGCGCGGGAACCCGCCCGCCGTGCCAAAATCGAGCCGGTTGAACCGGAACTTTCCGCAGGCAAGCGTGAGCATAAGACAGTCAGGCGGCACCGCCTTTGCGAACTCGGTGTAGTAGTTGCGCCCCGGTTTCGCGCCGTCGCATCCGCCAATCAGAAAGAGGCGCCTCACCTTTCCCGCCTTGATTGCCTCAAGAAGCGCGCCGGCAACCTTCAGCAATGCGTCATGGCCAAAGCCGACGGTCACTTCCTTTTCCACCGCGTCGGCGGGAAACCCACCGAGCTCGCGCGCTTTCTTGATGACCGGAGAAAAGTCCTTGCCCTCTCCTTTGCCTGGAATATGGCGGACATCCGGCCACGCCACAAGCCCTGTGGTGAATATACGATCGCGGTACGAATCCCTTGGCTTCTGGATGCAGTTGGTCGTCATCAGGATCGCCGCCGGCACCCTGTCGAACTCCTTCTGTTGATTCTGCCATGCCGAACCGAAGTGTCCTGCCAGATGCGGGTACTTCTTCAATCCGGGATAGCCGTGCGCCGGAAGCATCTCTCCGTGCGTATAGACATTCACGCCGGTTCCCGCGCTCTGCGAAAGGAGGAGGTGCAGGTCAAGGAGGTCGTGGCCTGACACGATGATCGCCGGACCCTTCTTTACCCCGAGAACAACGCGGGTCGGCTCGGGCGACCCGAACCGGCCGATGTGCGCCTTGCTCAGCATCTCCATGCACTCAAGGTTGACCTTTCCGAGTTCCATCACAAGACCGAACCAGTCCGTGTCCGGCCTGTCCAGAGACAGTTCCATAAGTCCTCTGGCAAGGAAACCGTCTACCCTGTCGCTCTCGGCGCCGAGGATGCCCGCGTGGTCGGCGTACGCGGCAGTCCCTTTCATTCCGTACAGAAGAAGTTCCTTCACACTCTGCGCGTCGCTGTCTCCGTTGTTTGACAGCATGTTGGCACCTGACGCCTGCTCCAGCAGTTCTGCCCGGCTACCCCCCAACTGCCACCGGCACGGTTCCGGTATATCGTCTGCTCCGCCAATGCCAGAGAGAACCTGCGCTTCCTTCCTGACCTCGATCCCCTCCCGAAGGAGCGCCTCAAGGCGCTCTGGGTCGAAGTTGACATTCGTCACCGTTGAGAAAAGCGCCTCCCTCACAAACCTGTCCACGCGCGAACTTTTCCTTCCGTTTTCCCGCGCCCGCGCACTGAAGAACCCGATGCCTGCGAGAAGGTATACCAGAAGGTCCTGAAGCGCAGCGGTCTCCGCAGATTTTCCGCACACTCCCGCGCTGGTGCACGCCCTTCCTGCCGCTGTCTGCTCGCACTGCCTGCAGAACATTCTCATCTCGTCCTCCCGCGTGTTGTTCTGCCAGTCGTTCTCTGTCCTGGCAAAAGGTCCTTCACCGTGATTCGCTCAAGACGACACACCACCTCTTCCTCAATCTTCTTCAGTTCCTTCCGCAAAAGGCACCGTTGCCTGTGCGGACACGGACGTCCCCTGAACAGGCATCGCGAGACCACCACCGACCCCTGACACGCAAAGATGATGTCCGCCAGCCGTATCCTGTCCGCAGGCATCGAAAGCGTGATACCTCCCGCGCTGCCTTCTTTCACCCGCACAAGGCCTGATCTGCTCAATCTGGCGACAACCACGCGCAGATACGCCAGCGGTATCCGCTCGCCTCTGGCAATCTCGCGGCACGATGTCATCCTCCCTGCGCGGGCGACGCGCACCATCGCCCGTATCCCGTAGTCAGACCGTTTATCAAGCAGCATACTTTTACCTTTTCTATAATAGTTTACTCCTGCCCTGCACTCCTGTCAAGTGCGCGCGACATCGCACCGGATTCATTCCAGAAGAGGCCTCAGAACAGCTGCGACGCGCCGGGCGATGATCCGGTAGCCCGCGGCATTCGGGTGTATCACATCGGCGCGAAGCGAGGAGTCCGACAGAATCCCGCGCAGGATGTGAGGCACAAAGGGCGCCTGGTGGGCGCGCGCAACGCGAGACAACTCCCTTCCGATATCGACGACCGGCGGCACTCTCACCTCCATGACCACCGGAAGCGCGCCAGTCAGTTTTGTCTCGGTGACCATCCGCTCGATGTTGTCCACCGTCTCCCGCGCAGGGATGCCCGCTGCGCGGTCGTTCCCGCCGAACTCTATGATCACGACCGCGGGGCTGCGTGCCCGCACATCTTTCTCAAACCGGGCAAGTCCGTCGCGCGTCGTGTCTCCGCTGACGCCGGCGTTTACCACCGGTCTGCCAAGCATCCCCTGCAGGACAGACGGGTAGTCCTCTCCTTCACCTGCTCCCTCGCCTGCGGTAATGCTGTCGCCAAAGCAGACAACAGGACCGTCTCCGACAATCGACATCCGCTCCCTTCCGCAGGATGCGCACAGGAAAAAAAGCACGCACCAGACGATCCCCCGGACCGCCAGCGTCCCTCGCACATTGCCTTCATTCATCGAACGATCCCCTCTATGTGCGCGGCAAGTTCGGCCGCATCATCCGCAGGGCAGACATACCTGACGCAGTCGCGCAGTCGTTGGTTCGTCGCGTTGAATGCGATGGAGTACCCGCACAGCCGGCACATCGGCACATCTGCCTCGCTGTCGCCGACCGCTATCGTCTCCGAGGAGCCAGTCCCATTTCAGCCAGAAGTCGCGCGAGAACCTTTCCCTTCCCGCCATATTCCGCACGTATGTCCACAGAGCCGGTGAGAACGCCGTCTTTCACCACGAGGCGGTTTGAGACAACCCGTTCAAACCCGAGTTCCGTCTTCAACCTGTCACCAATGTACTGGAGACCTGTGGAAACACCGATCAACCGAAGCCCGGCATTTCTCAGGCGCCAGGCCATCTGAACCACATGCTTCCGGTAGGGTACCTCTGCAAACACCGACCTGACGAACGAGTCCGCAAGACCCTTCCAGTGCCTCGCGTCATATTCGCAGAAGGTGCGATAGTCGATCTCCCCCGCGAGAAACCGCTCGTGGTACCGGCAGGACAACACATCCCATCTGCCCAGCCGCTGGTGCAGGTACCGCCATGAACTTGTGGGCTCAACCAGCGTTCCGTCAATGTCGAACGCGACCGCGCGATACCTCATTGCCCGCTCCTGCCAGTTGTCCGCACGCCGCGCTGATGTCAGACCCCCGCGAACGCCGGACAGCAACGTTCACATTCGCATCTCTCAGCATCCTCGTGAACCGAACGACCTGCTGCCGGCCTGGCGCGGAAAACGGCACGCCTCTGACGGGAGACAGCGGGATGAGGTTGACATACGCGCCAAGCCCGCGCGCGATGCGCGCAAGCCCTTGTGCGTCCTTCGGCCCGTCATTGACGCCGCCGATGAGCGCATACTCAAGCGTAATCCTCCTGCCCGTGCGAAGCGCGTAACGGCGACACGCCTCCTCCAGGGCACGCAGGGGATACATCTTGTTCACCGGCATCAACCGAGAACGGAGCGAATCGTTCGTCGCATGCAGTGAGACCGAAAGCCGCACCTGCTTGCGGAAGGACGCCAGCCGCTCTATGCCGGGCACAATGCCGCTGGTTGACACGGTGATGTGCCGAGCGCCGATGTTCCTGCCAAGAGGGTCGTTGAGAATCTCAATCGCGCGCATCACCTCGTCCAGATTGTCCATCGGCTCGCCCATCCCCATAAAGACGAGATTCGAAACCCCGGCGCCAGCCAGGACAACCTGCCCGACTATCTCCGCCGCGGTCAGGTCGCGGACAAAACCGTGCGCGCCGCTTGCGCAGAAGAGACAGTTGAACCTGCATCCCACCTGCGTGGACACACACACCGTCTTCTTTGTTCCCGACGGTATCACCACCGTTTCGATGCAGTGTCCATCGGGCATCCGGAGAAGGAGTTTCACCGTGCCGTCCTTCGAGGTCAGCCGCGCCGCGGTTTCAGGGAGAGACAGAGAGAATCTCTCCGAGAAAAGAGTGCGCGTCTCTTTCGGCACACTGCTCATCTCATCCCACGAGAGCACATTCTTGCGGTGAACCCACTGAAAGACCTGCTGCGCGCGATACGCCGGCAGTTTTAAGACGGCAAGTTCCGACGAAATCTCATCCCTTGTGCATCCGTACAGGTTCTTCCTCATCTCTGTCTCACCCCTCGATAGCGATGCCTGCCGCACACCTTCCAGTCCGTCCACCCGACCCGCGGTGCGAAAAGAAAAGGTCCTGCCGGCACGAGGTGCATACCCCCGCCTCCTCGATATGTGCTTCCGGGACGCCAGCTGACAAAAGTTGCCCTGCCGCAATCGCAGAAAGGTCGAGATAAAAACCGCCTCCCCGCGCAACGAGAGCGTGAGGCGTCCGGCAAAGATGCGGCTCCATCGCTTCGATGACCTGCGCGTCCACCCGGTAACAGCACGCGCCGATGCACGGACCGACGCAGGCGATCATTTCATACGGCGCCGCGCGGAACAACACCCTCATTGTATCCACCGCCTTCTCGCAGATGCCTCCTGCAAGCCCCCTCCAGCCGGCGTGGAAGACGCCTGCGACCCGCTTGCTCGTGCTCCACAACAACACCGGCGCGCAGTCAGCCACGACAACGGTGAGGCAGACGCCCGGCTGTGCGGTTATCATCCCGTCGGCCTCGCGCAGAGGTTCATCCGGGCAGATCCTTTCTCTTTCGCTCACCACCCATATGTCAGTCCCGTGCCGCTGCGCGCAGAAACGCAGTTGCTTTGTCCTCATTCCGAGCGTCCGCGCCAGAAGGGAACGATTCTTCTCAACGCGCGCGGGGCTGTCTCCGACGGTATGTGATATGTTCAGCGTGTCCCACGGAGGAGGGCTCACCCCGCCAGCGCGGCACGATACGAAGTGTGACACATCTGCCTGCGTCTCAAGAAGGCGAAACCTCGCAACCGTGATGTTTCCGATGGTCTGAAAACGCATCTGCCGCTCTCGTTGTCGCCGGACATTGTACACTTTTCGGCACCGGCGCAGAAATCCCAGCACCCACCTTTACAGATGTGTACCCTGTGGTACAATACCTCGCAAGATCCCTCTCCATGGGAACGGAAGGAGGTGACGCCGATGGCAAAGAAGCCCGCCAAGAAGACGGCGAAGAAAGGGAAGAAGGCGTCGAAGAAAAAAGCGAAGAAGAGGTGACTTGACGCGCGTCTTGCTCATTGTCTTTCTATGTATTGCCCGTCACGCCTCTTCACCTCCCCTCGGACCGACTGTCTGTTTCTCCGGGGGGAGCATGTCAACAATGAACCGCGTCGAGGAGTTGCTATGAACACAACGGTCCTTGTCCTCTACTACAGCATGTTCGGCAACACATACAGGATGGCGCAGTCAGTGTGCGACGGCATCTCTTCCGCGGGCGCCAGCGCCATTCTCAGGCAGGTGCCTGACCTCTTGCCTGAAAGCGTCATCGCCGCAGACCAGCGGATTGTCCGCGCCAAGGAGATGCAGAGAGACGTCCCGGTTGCGACCCTGGACGACTTCAACGGGATTGACGGTCTCCTGCTCGGCTCGCCCACACGGTTCGGCAATATGTGCAGCCAGATGCGAAACTTCCTTGACCGCACAGGGGCTCTCTGGATGCAGGGGGCCCTCGCCGGGAAGCCGGCCGGGGTCTTCTGCTGCACCGCCACCCTTCACGGAGGGCAGGAGAGCACACTTCTTTCAATGATGCTCACCCTCCTTCATCACGGGTGCGTCATCGTGGGAGTACCTGCCTCTCTCCCTGAACTTCTTGCCCTGACAGGCGGCGGCTCTCCGTACGGGGCAAGCGCGGTGGTCGGCACCGGCGGCGATATGCCACCGACCGAACATGACAGACGAGTCGCGGAAGAACTCGGAAGGCGTGTCGCGTGGTGCGCCTCCCGTCTGCGCGCTCCGAAGGAATGAGCCCGAGAGAAAGGTGCAGATGACTCAGGGAGCAGAGTTCCTCGCATCCGCGTGGGCGCTTCTGGCTGCGATGGCGCCGTACCTTCTCCTCGGTTTTCTCTGCGCCGGAGCTCTCCATGTTCTGATCCCTGAAGAACGCATCTTCCGGCACTTCTCCGCCCCATCAGTCGCAAGCGCGGTCAAGGCGGCGCTTGTCGGCGTCCCGCTTCCCCTGTGTTCCTGCGGCATTATCCCCGTTGCCTCGCACTTCCGGAGGGCAGGCGCCAGCAGGAGCGCCACCATATCGCTTCTTGCCTCCACGCCCGCGACCGGAATCGACTCAATCCTGGCGACCTACGCGCTACTCGGCCCGTTTTTCGCCATCGTCCGGCCTGTGGCATCCGCCATCGCGGGCGTTCTCGCGGGATGGATGGCAGGATTCGACAGGACAGACACTGCCCGCGACGCAGGGGAAGTCCGGCACGATGCGGCCGCACCCAGGCAGGGGACGCGGCCGCGCGTCTGCGAGATGGTCAGTCAGGCGCTGCGGTACGGGTTTTTTGACCTTGTGAGAGACACCGGCAAATGGATCCTCATCGGAGTTGTCGCGGGCGCGCTCATCGAGAACTTCCTTCCCGGCACGATGTCCCTGGCAGCCGCTCGCCGACGGGAGGTCTCGTACCTTGTCGCACTGGTCGCAAGTGTGCCGCTGTATGTGTGCGCCACGGGTTCCATTCCCATTGCGGCAGGCCTGATATCGGCGGGATTCCCCCCGGGCGCCGCATTTGTGTTCCTGTTCGCGGGTCCTGCGACCAACACCGCGACAATCTCGTTCGTGGGAGGCGCGCTCGGACGGAGGCTTCTTGTCTCCTATCTTGCCGCCATACTCACTGTCTCTCTCGCGGGAGGAGTCCTGATTGACGGATTCTGGACACGCGCGGAGCTGCACGGGTTGCATCACGCTGGGATGATGATCCCTTCCGCCGTGCAGCACGCCTCCGCCGCCCTCCTCCTCTTTCTCATCGCGCTGTCCGTCCGCGCCCCGCGCGAAGAAAGTTGCAGCGCGCGCGCAGGCGGTGTGGTGTTCGCGGTTCCGGACATGACCTGCGCGCACTGCGCGCGCGTCATAGAGAGCCGCCTGCGAAACATCCCTTCCGTGCACAGCGTCTCCGTCAACCTCAGGCGCAAAGAGGTCTCCGTGTCGGGGACAGTTGACGAAAAGGTCGTCTCCGACGCGCTCAAAGAGGCGGGATACCAGGCAATGAGAAAGAATCGCGCTGCCCGCTGAATGTGGTATAATATTGCGATGGCAATACAGCGCGTCACCGACAGCATCACAGCACTCCTGTGCCGCGATTGGCACAGGCGACTGTTCGATGAACTTATCCCTCTGCCTGACGGCACCAGTTATAACGCCTATGTCGTCGCGGGAACCGACAAGGTGGCTCTCATTGACACCGCCGATCCCCGCTGCGCGGCAGAGTTTACGTCAGAACTTGACGCGCTCAAACTGCCCCGCATCGACTTCATCGTCTCCAACCATGCGGAGCAGGACCATTCCGGCTGTCTGCCTCTGGTCGCGCAGAAGTATCCGGAGGCATCCATTCTCGCCACGCCTAAGGGGAAAGAGATACTCACCGGACTGTTGCCCGTGCCGCCGGAGCGCATCAGACCTGTGCAGGACGGAGAAACTGTCTCCCTCGGAGGACGAACGCTTCAGTTCATCCACGCGCCGTGGGTCCACTGGCCCGAAACAATGCTGACCGCAGTGCCTGAGGAATCCACTCTGTTCCCCTGCGACCTCTTCGGCTCGCACCTTGCCACCTCGGCGGCGTATGCTGACGACCGGCCGCGCGTCCTCGAGGCCGCAAAACGATACTACGCCGAGATTATGATGCCGTTCCGCGCACCCATCGCCCGGCACCTGGAGAAGATAGCGTCGTTGAACCTCTCGCGCATCTGCCCGAGCCACGGACCGATGCATGCCGACCCTTCATGGATTCTTGCGGCATACCGCGACTGGGTCTCAGACAGGGTGTCAAACGAAGTTGTCGTGCCGTTCGTCTCAATGCACGGAAGCGTTGCCGCAATGGTCCGCCACTTCACCAACCTGTGCGAACAACTCGGCATCGCGGTCATCCCGTTTGACCTGCCTGTGTCTGACGCAGGAAAGATTGCCATCTCTCTCGTGGATGCTGCCACCGTCGTTGCCGGCACGCCCACAGTGCTCGCAGGGCCGCATCCCGCCTGCGCGCACGCACTCACGCTCATCAACGCCCTTCGGCCGAAAACGCGCGTCGTTTCCTTTCTCGGCTCGTACTCGTGGGCGACGAGGTTGCACGAACAGGTGCCCGCGCTTGTGCCAAACCTGAAGGCGAAGTTCCTGCCCCCGGTTGTTGCCCGCGGATTCCCGGGACAGGCCGACCTTGAGCGGATTGCGTCGCTTGCGTCCGCAATTGCCGACGAACACCGGTGTCTCGGTGTTCTCCCGTGAATCTGATTCGCTCCGCAGGGCATCAAACTGAAAAAGCGGAGCGGGAAAGGAGACATATGGGAGCCATACTCAGCATTGACGAGATTCTGCAGTTTGCCATCACCATCGAAACAAAGGGAGAGGAGTTCTATCGAACCAATGCCGCCGGCCGCACAGGGCAGGTCGCCGAGATCTTTCTTCAACTGGCAAACGACGAGGCGCGGCACAGGGCGTTCTTCGCGCAGATGCTGGCGGGCATTACCTCGTACCAGCCGCCGCAGGCATACCCGGACGAATACTTCCAGTATCTTCGCGCGTATGCCGACCAGACAGTGTTCTCGGACAGAGCGACGCGCACTCTTGCCGATTCCCCGCGGCCGACAGATGTGCTTGACTTTGCAATCGGCCGGGAACTTGCGTCGATTGCCTACTACTCGGAACTCCGTTCCTTCCTCGGCAAAGAACATCACCCACACCTGGAGAAGGTCGTTCAGGAGGAGAGGTCTCACTTCCTCCGGCTGACACAACTCAGGAAATCACTCTGACAGGAGGTGCGCATGGCTTTGATGGGACCGCTGTATCAGACCGGCGACTGGCAGAAGGAGAAGCATGTCCCGGTCATCGAGGGACCGGAACAGGTAAAGAAGGGAGAACCGGCATCCTTTACGCTGTCGGTGGGCAAGGGGATTGCGCACCCGAACACCACGGAGCACCATATCGCGTGGTTCGAGGCCTGGTTCCTGCCCGATGGAGAGAAGTTTCCGTACCTGGTGAGCAGGGTTGAGTTTGCGGCACACGGCGCGTCCGTCCAGGGCCCCAACACCAGCACTGTCTTCGCGCATCCGGAAGCGCGGGTGGTCCTGAACACGGGGAAAAGCGGCACGCTTATCGCAACATCGTACTGCAACATCCACGGCCTCTGGGAGAGTTCCCGGAACGTATCAGTGGATTGAACACCACAACGCAAAGGAGGACGCATGGAGATGACCAAGAAGATGCTGGACGCGCTCAACGAGCAGATACGCAACGAACTGTACTCGGGATACCTGTACCTCTCGATGGCGGCATGGTTTGAGGCAAACAATTTTCCGGGAGCGGCGCACTGGATGAAATTGCAGGCGAAGGAGGAGTACGAGCACGCGATGCGCATCTACGACCACGTCTGCGACCGCGGGAAACAGCCGATCCTTCTCTCCATCGCTCAGCCGCCATCGGACTTTTCTTCGATGCTCGGCATCTTTGAAATGGCGCTGGAACACGAGAAGAAGGTCACGGCAATGATTGAGAACCTGTGCCGCATCGCGGACCAGGAGAACGACCACGCCGCGGGCGTGATGCTCCAGTGGTTCGTAACTGAACAGGTGGAAGAGGAAAAGGCGCCGGCTGACATCGTCGCGCTCCTGAAGCGAATCGGAGACAGGGGACACGGCCTGATGATGGTTGACCGGCAACTTGCCGCCCGCGAAGGGTAGTTGACCGTGCAGGAGACTGGACAGAGGGACACGCCGAGGCGCGTGGTCCTCATCAGCGCAAGCCCGCGCAGGCATGGCAACACCGAGACGCTTCTTGCCTGCGCGGCGCAGGGCGCGCAGGACCGCGGCGCGCAGACCGTCACGCTTGTTCTGAACGAGTTGACCATCGCTCCCTGCCAGGAATGCGCCGAGCCCGACCCGCAGGGACGGTGCCGCTTTTCCGACGGGATGGACGAGGTGTTCGAGCGCATCCAGTGGTCTGACTCCATCATCTTCGGTTCTCCGGTTTTCTTCGGTTCCGTATCAGCGCAGGCAAAAGCGATGATTGACCGGTTCCAGTGCTGGTGGCTGTGTGTGAAGACAGGACAGCATCGCAACACCGCGCGCATCGGTGCATTCATATGCGTTGCCGCGTCCAGGCGCGAAGATTTTTTTCGCAACGCCCGGGCGGTTGTGCGCAACTTCTTCGCAACGGTCGGCGCTCACTATGCGGCGGAACTGTTCTGCGGAGGGCTGGAAGGACGGGATGCGACCTCTGCCCGCGCCGACTGCCGCGAGGCGGCATACCGCATCGGAGTCCTGATTGCCGCCGGAGACACAGGGAGGTGACTATGGAGAAGAAAGTCCGCATCTACAGCACGCCGACCTGTCCGTACTGCATCCGCGCAAAGGCGTTCCTCACCGAACACGGGATCCCGTTTGAGGACATCAACGTGGCAGCAGACGCCACCGCGCGCCAGGAGATGATGTCGAAGACCGGGCAGATGGGGGTGCCCGTCATACAGATTGGAGAGACGATCATCGTCGGCTTTGACAGGAGCGCCATCGCCAGAGCGCTGGGCATCGAATGAACCGTGCCGAACTTGTCATCGTGGGGGCCGGCCCCGCGGGCATCACCGCCGCAATATACGCGGCTCGCCAGCAGATACCTCTCGTGCTCCTGACGCAGGACGTGGGCGGACAGGCTGTGTGGAGTTCGTCCGTCGAGAACTATACCGGCTACCAGATGATCACGGGCGCAGAACTCACCGCAAGATTCAGCGAGCATCTCGCGGCGTTTTCCATAGACATCCGCACAGAAGTCACCGTCGTCAGAGTGAGCGGACACGCCGGGCTGTTCACCACTGAAACGACACACGGAATCTGGGAGTCGCCGGCGGTCATCATCGCCTCTGGCCGCACCCCGCGCACACTTGACGTGCCGGGCGAAAAAGAGTTCCGCAACCGCGGGCTTGCCTACTGCGCCACCTGCGACGCGCCGCTGTTCGCGGGTAAGGATGTCGCGGTGATTGGCGGAGGCAATGCCGGCTTTGACGCCGTGCTTCAACTCACCCGGATCGCCCGCCGCATCACCGTGCTGGAACGCTCGCCGTCTCTCACCGCTGACCCGGTGATGGTGCGCAAGGCACTCGCCAGCGGCATCGTGTCCACATCGACGGACACGGAGGTACTGGAGATTATCGGCGACAGGTTTGTCACGGGCGTCCGCATCCGGCGCGGCAGCGCCATCGAGACAGTACCCGCTGAGGGCGTTTTTGTCGAAATCGGGTCGTTGCCCAACTCCTCTCTGGCTCCCGATGTCGAGAAGAACCCTGCGGGAGAGATTCTCGTTGACTGTGCGTGCCGCACCAGCATTGACGGGATGTACGCGGCAGGGGATGTCACCAGCGTCAACGCCAAGCAGATTATCGTTGCCTGCGCGGAAGGGGCAAAAGCGGCAATCGCTGCGGCAAAGTTCCTCCACCGCAGGTAGCGCGTCTGCAGCACAGATGGGACAGAACGTCTCCATTCTCGTCAGCATCGCCGCAGGGGTCGCATCTTTCTTTTCTCCCTGCTTTTTGCCTCTGTGGCCCGCCTACATCTCGTTTCTTGCCGGCTCGACCGACAGGTTTCCTTCCGTCAGAAAGGCAGTCCCGGTCGCTGTCTCGTTCGTGCTGGGCTTCACGGTGCTGTTCACGCTGTTGGGCGCATCCGCAACCCTTGCGGGCAAGTTCCTCATCGCCCATCAGAACGCCCTGAGAATCGCCGCAGGACTGACGATGATACTGTTCGGCGTCTCTGTCGCGGGCCTCATACGCCTCCCGCAGAGACACAAGGGACTATCTCTTGCGCATCGCCTCACGCAAAAGGGAATTGCGCCGGCATTCGCTATGGGATTCGTATTCGCCGCAGGATGGACGCCCTGCATCAGCCCGTACCTCTGGCCCATCCTTGCGATGGCCGCAACAAAGGAGACGATCGGACGGGGAACTGTTCTTCTCGTCTTCTACTCTTTCGGGCTGGGCATCCCTTTCATCGCCACCGCGCTGCTCATTGAACGAATCAGACCGTTCCTCTCCCGCACCGCGAGACACGCAAGGCCGATTGCGGCAGTCGCGGGAATCATTCTGTGCGCGACCGGCATCCTTCTCATCCTCAACCGACTCTCCTTCTGACTCTACCAGAAGATGTACCGGGTGAACAGTTCTCTATCACGCGGCGGCAGTGTCGAGATATCCCTGATGATATACCGGTCCTCGAACACATCGAGAAGCACCTTTCCCCTGTCTCCGAAATCAAGGGTTCTCGTGTGTTCCCATCTCATTGTGAAAGACCTCGGTCCCTGCTCGGTCTCCACCTCAAAGAAAAGGAAGCCGTACAGCCGCTTGATAGACAGGATGCGGACAACCTCGAAGGCGAAGTAGTGCTTCGCCAGCGTATCAAGGACCAGGCGCTGCTCCTCCGGGGGGAACTGGCTGAGATCTTCAATCATACCAATCTCTCTCACCTTGTCCTCGTCGTCGTGGCAGAAGAGGGAGATGTACTTCATGCCCTCTTTCACGGGAAACGCACGCACCGCAAAAACGCCCCGGTACAGTTCATCGCCCGGCACCGCCACATGCAGCATGTTGAAGGTGCCCCGGAAGATCTTCACCTCGCCCGGACGCAGGATCTGCACCTGCGTCCTGTCCTGTGGTGTTCGCTGGGTATCCATATCAGGACAGCGCGTCTATCGCCGTCAGTCGCGTCTGGGTCATAATAAGTCGCCAGTACAGTCCTCTCGCCTCCATCAAACTGGTGTGGGAACCCCGTTCCACAATTCTGCCGTCGTCAACAACCAGAATCATATCCGCGTTCCGAAGGGTTGAAAGCCGATGGGCTATCACCACAGTCGTGCGGTCACGGCATAGCACGCTCAGGGCTTCCTGGATCGCCTCCTCCGTTTCAGTATCCACAGAGGATGTCGCCTCGTCAAGGATAAGGACAGGGGGGTCGCACAACAGCGCTCGTGCGATACTCAGCCGCTGACGCTCGCCGCCGGAAAGTCCTGCTCCCTGCTCTCCGAGCATCGTGTCGTAGGCGCCCGGCATGCGCATAATGAACTCGTGCGCGTTGGCTGCCTTGGCCGCGTTGATAATCTGCCTGTAGGTGGCATCCGGTTTTCCGTACGCGATGTTCTCCGCAACCGTTCCTCTGAACAGAAACGGCTCCTGCAGGACAAGCCCGATGTGCCTCCTGAGGTCGTGGACACGAAACTGCCTGATGTCAACTCCGTCAATGGTGATGACCCCGCTCTGCACATCGTAGAATCTGCAGATGAGATTGACAATGGTGGTCTTCCCGCTGCCGCTCTTGCCTACGATGCCAAGCATCTGCCCCGGCTCCACCGAGAAACTCACGTCTTTCAGCACAGGGTAGTACTGGTCGTAGCCGAAGGTGACGCGCTCAAACGACACAGCCCCTTTCACCGATGGAAGAGGCCGGGCGCTCGGTATGTCCATGAGGCTCGGTTCGGTGTCAAGTATCTCAAAGATGCGATACGCAGCGGTTACAAAGTTTGTGAACCAGTTCGAGAAAAGGGTGAGGCTCGACAGCGGGCCGTAGAACATTCCGATATAGCCGAGGAACGCCATCAACTGCCCGAGGGTAATCCTGTCCGCGAGCACATGCCTGCCTCCGGCAAACCAGACAATCAGACCGCCGAGCCCAAACAGAAACGCCATCATCGGGTTGAATGTGCCCACACTCAAGCCGACCCTGCGATGGGAATCGCGCAGGTAGCGTGCCATGGCCCCAAACCGCTCGATCTCCCTGTCTTCCTGCGCAAACGCACGCACAAGACGGATGCCGGACAGCACGCTCGAAAGGTAACTGTGCAGTTTCGATTCGCTGTCCCAGAGACGGGCGTAGTACGGGTAGACACGCCGCCAGAAGAATGTGGTGGCGAACACCACGAACGGAATCGGAATCATCACGTAGCAGGCGAGAACCGGCTGGATGTGAAACAGCATCACGCCGATGCCCAGAATCAGCAGGACATTGACCAGAAACCCCTGCCCGGCTTGCGTCACAAAGCCGTGGAACGCCTCCACATTGGACGAGACGCGGGTCATCAACGTGCCGATCGGGTTGCGGTCGTAGTAGTCAACCGACAGTTCCTGCAGTTTCGCAAACACGCGGGTCCTGATGTCAAAGGTGATGCGGGTTCCCACGAGTTCCGAGAGTCGCCCCACCGTCATGTTCAGCGTCGCCCTGCCAAGTTCAGCCCCGGCAAGAGCCGCTACCACAAGGATCAGCCAGTCCGTATGGCGCCGGGAGGTGAGCACTTCGTCAACGAGAATCTTCGTCAGATAAGGGGGGACAAGGCTGAGCCCCACGCCTGAAACCATCAGGACGAGGATGGCGACAACCCACGGCAGGTGCGGCCGAAGAAGACCGAGCACGCGGAACAAAACGGCCCCCTGCTTCATGCATCTTCTGCAGGAAGCCGTCTCGGAGATGCGCGCCATCCCGCATACCGGACAGACAAGAGGATGCGGCTGGTGGAGCGCGTCGGCCTGCACCGGCCTGCCCGCCTTGAGGTTGTCAAGTTGCGCCACCATCTTGACAAACTGGTGGCGCCGAGAATTCGTGAACCGCGCTACATCCACATACCAGCCGTCAACCCGCGCCTGAAGGAACGCGCTGCCAACCGTGGAACGGACGCGGAAACTTTCCGCACGGACAAGTTCTATCCCGACCTGCTCGCCGTCAGTCGTCACCGACACAAGGCGGGTGCTGGTTGCCACCACAAGGATGTCAGCTGGATTCCCCGAAAGGTCGAGGTCGGCGGTCAGCCAGAGCAACACATCCTCTTTGCGGATGCCCAGCGCGTCAAGTCCGATGGAAAAACGGGATGGTACGGTTTCACAAGCCGGTCGCTCTTCCATTTCTCCTCTGCCCTCAGTGAAGCGGCCCCACCTCTTCCTTCGCCTCTGGAACCTTCACCGGAAGGATGAAGACGGGGATGCCCTGCTGGTACAGGTTTCTCTGGACCGCGAAGACCGTGTAGTTATGCAGCCACTGCGAAAAGAAGAAATCGCGCCGGAAGACCAGTTGCCCTCCGAAAAAAGTCGCGTGAGGGAACTTCTCAATGATCTTCGGAGCGAGCCGTCCCACCTCCTCAACTACATCGGTGCCAAGCGCGTAGTAGGACTCCGCGTGGTAGCCGTGCCATCTCATCAGTTCAACATAACTTGAAAGGTCTTCCCGCACGCTCGCCTCCAGCCGCGCCAGTTCTTCCTTTCCCTTGAAACTGCCCGCGTCAACCACGCCAATCTGGACGAACACGTAGTTCCGGTAGTAGGTGTGGAAGTTCTGCATCACCAGATACACCGTGCGAAGACCGAAGCCCGTGAACCCGTTCACCAGCACCACAGCCGTCGGCGCCTTCGTGTCGCACACCGGGCGGGCGCCGTTGCGGTCCTTTTTCGGATTCTCCTCGATTCTGGAAAGCGCTTCGAGCACAAGGTCGTCAAGCCGGCTCAAAAGCGCGGCCGTATCGGCATAATGCCGCCGGATAAGGGAAACAAACACAACAAGGCCGCCCGTGATAAGAAGCGTCAGGTAGCCACCTTCCTTGAACTTGACCACCGTGACCGACAGCAGGATGAACGAGGTCAGGACAAAACCTGCGCCGTTGGTCCTCAGGCACGTGGCCCAGTGAGGATCCCTTGTGCGGGAAGCCCACGCGTGCCTCACCATACCCAGTTGCGCAAGGGTGAAACTCACAAACACGTTGATACTGTACAGAACCACAAGAAAGTGCACCGAACCGCGGCTCAGCGTCATCATTCCCAGCGCAGCCCCGCCCATCAGAAGGATGCCGTTCTGAGTGACGAAGCGGTCGTTCAGAATGGCGAACTTCGTTGGCACCCAGCGGTCGACCGCCATATTTGCAAGTATGCGCGGTCCGCCGATGAAGCCGGTCTGAGCAGCGATGAACAGAATCATCGCCTCGGACATCAGCGTCACCGACACCAGCGCGTACGCGATTCTCGGGTGCCACGATGAGGACATCTTGCTGAAGAGCACGGCGTTCAAGGTCCTGCCTGCCTGAGGCTCAACTTCGTACAGCGCATAGAGCGTCAGCAGACCGAATACCATGACCGACAGCGAAATTGCCATGTACCGCATCGTCCGGTGCGCGGTCTCCACGCGCGGCTCCCTCAGAATAGGGACAGACGTGCTGACCGCCTCAATCCCTGTGAAGGTTCCCGCCCCCATTGCGTACGCGCGCAGGACAAGCACCACCGTGCCGAGCAGACCGAGCGACTCCACGGATGTCCGCACCTCGCGCGACAAGTTGCCTGACAGTGCTGTCGCATCAGAGATGTGGACAGCGAAGCCGTACAGGATTGCGGCTGCGTGGAAGACCACGAACAGGAGGAACGCAGGCAGGAGAGACAGCACCGACTCCCGGACTCCCCTGAGATTCAGAACGACCAAAAACACAACTCCCGCACATGCCGCTATCAGTTTTGCTCCTTGCCACTCCGCTGACAGAAAACTGAACAGCGCGTCGCATCCACTCGCAACAGACACGGCAATCGTCAGCACATAGTCAATGAGCAACGCGCATCCTGCTACCATGCCGACGGTCGGCGACAGCAGTTTGCTGGCAACCAAATATCCCCCGCCGCCTCCTGATGGGAACAGTTCAATAATCTGGGAGTAACTCGCGCTGATGATGAAAATGGTCGCAACGGTGCCGGCCGCGACCAGAAGCGACAGATACGGGTGGGCATGGAGCACCCGGAACGCTTCCTCGGGGCCGTAGCACGACGAACTGAGGCCGTCAACGCCAAGACCCACCCACGCGAGGAACGCTATGAGCGAAACCTTGTGAAACAGTCCTCCTTCGTCCAGGCTTCGCGCCCGTCCGAGAATCAAGTTCTTCCAGAACCTTCCTATCGGCATCGTCACATCCCTTGCCAGGGAGAACCCGGTTGCACACCCACAGAGGCGTCGGAGGAGGAATCGTTCTCGCGGCTCATGGGAGGGAAAATGGCTCTTATCGTTTCAGCAGGAAAGACCTGAACGCGTCGTATTCGACGCCGATTGTCGCAAACGACTCCCTCCTGGTTTCCATCCCCGCAAGATGGGGAGGAACCGGCGGATCCGTTCCAAGCAGTTCTCTTATCTTCTCCGGAAATTTCCATGGGTCTGCGGTTTCAAGGCACATCACGGGAGGCACCACGGCCGCCATCTCCGCGGCTCGTACCCCAACCGCTCCGTGCGGCTCAAGGAGAATACCGTGCTGGCGGAAGTACCGCCGGATGGTGTCGTCAACTTCCTCCTCCGAAACTGAGAAAGACGCAATGTCCCGCCGCATCCTCTCCATATCAGGCGCCTCTTTTACCACGCCTTTGCGAACTACTGACCCGCGTTCATCCCGCTCATCCGTCATCCACCCGCCATAGAGCGCAACGAGGCGCGCAAGATTGCTCGGATGCCCCACATTCATTGCGTTTGACGAACAGACCCTTGACGGCACGACAGGCGCGTAGACGCCGCTGCGCAAGAACCTCGGGAACTCATCGTTCTCGTTCACCGCGGCAATGAACCTCTTTACCGGAAGCCCCATCCGGCTGGCAAGAAGCCCGCCCATCAGGTTGCCGAAATTGCCGCACGGTACCGAGAATGACACCGATTCAGCCTCAAGACGCGATGCCCCGAAAAAGTAGTACACCGCCTGAGGAACAAGCCGCCCCACATTGATTGAGTTCGCCGATGTCAGCCGCAGACCAGCAAGGGCCGGGTCGCTGAACGCTCGCTTCACAAGTTCCTGGCAGTCATCGAACTTTCCCTCGATGGCGACGGCGGTCACATTCCCTCCCAGCGTCGTCATCTGCTTTCTCTGGCGCTCCGTCACCTCCGCGAGGGGAAAGAGCACCACGACCTCCACCTCCGGCACGCCGCAAAAAGCGTCCGCAACCGCTCCGCCCGTGTCGCCGGATGTCGCCACAAGGACCGTCAGAGAGGTCTTCTCCTGCCTTGCGAAGATGCCGAGGAACCTTGCCATCGCCCGGGCCGCAAAGTCCTTGAACGAAGCCGTCGGCCCTCTATCCAGATAGAGCAAAAACAGCCCGTCCTCCACCTGTCTCACAGGCACATCAAAGGTATACGCCTCCGCGCAGACGCTTTCCAGTTCCTCGTCGGACACGCTGCCGGCAACGAACGGCTGCATCACCGCTGCCGCAATCTTGGCGTAGGACATATGTCTGAACGAGGAGATCAGATCCCTCGACAGCACCGGGACCGGGTCGGGCATATACAGCCCACCATCAGGCGCCTGTCCCCGAAGAATCGCCTCGCGAAAACTGACCGCAGGCGACAGCCGGTTCGTGCTCCGGAAAGAAAGTGCCATAGGTACCTCTTGCGGGCAGTGATTATACCACACATTGCCCTCCCCGCCTATGCCATCTCGTCAGTATGTTGACTTGCGCTGAAAGAAGCGATATACTACTGGTAGACACGAGCCGGAGAGGATCACGATGAGCATCGCCCAGCGAAAGGAGCAGACACGCCTCCTGCGGATTCTGTCAGACATACTGAGTCCGCCGGTCCTCGCCGCGTTTGCCTTTGGCGTTATCTGCTACAATGTGTGTTTTGACTTCGGTCAGGCAGTGCGCGTGTTTGCCGTGTGCCTTCTGTTCCAAACGCTGCTCCCCATCGCCTATCTCTTTGCGCTCTACCGGAAGAAGAAGACGAGTGACCTCCACATCTCCCGCCGGGAGGAACGCACGGTCGTGTTCCTTCTCACGATAGCCAGTTATCTCTGCGGGGCGCTCACCCTGAAACTCCTCGGCGCACCGCAGACGGTCATAGACTTTATGATCGTGTCTGCCCTCCTTATCCTGATGGTATGCCTGATAAACCACTTCATCAAAATCAGTCTCCATCTGGTCGGAGCCGGAGGTTATCTCACGGGCGTCTTCCTCGTGTGCGGCCCGCACACCTACTTCCTCGAACTCCTCGTGCCCCTTCTTTCCTGGGTGCGCCTGCGCAGCGGCGCGCACACGAAGGGTGAGGTCCTCGCCGGAATCCTGGTCGGCCATATCTTTGTCTTCCTGGCCTTCAAAGGCTTCCTTGGATGATGCGCAGCCACCGGGCGCGGCTGGCCGTTTTCTGTGTCCTATCATGGACACTCATCGTTCTCTGTCAATCATCTCTCCCGTGGGTGCCTGCCACGGCATTTTTGATGGCGGCCACGATCGTGCACACCGCTGGGATGAGCATCTCCGCGCTTTATCGCACGCGCAGGCCGCAAGACGCTGAGCAGCGGCAGTTTCCCTTCGTCAGTATCGTCATCCCTGCCCACAATGAGGCACGCGTCATCGCGGCAACCGTGCGCAACATGATGGAACTCGACTATCCTGACTTTGAGGTTCTTGTGGCGGATGACCGCTCGACGGATGGGACAGGAGAGGAGGTTGCCCCCCTTCTGAACAACTGGCCCGGCCGCCTGCGCCTGTTCCGCAGACCTGACAGCGCTCGTCCCGGCAAGTCGGCTGTGCTGAACGACGCCCTGAAAATGTGCCACGGAGAGGTCATCTGCGTCTTTGACGCCGAGGCGCGCGTCGCTCCGGATTTTCTCCGACGCATCGTGCTTCTGCTGAACTCTCCGCGGACAGGCGCTGTGCAGGCTCGCAAGGTATACCGAAACGCGGATTCAAACACCATCACGCGCCTTCTGAACGCCGAGTACCGCCTTGACGCTTACTTTCTTGAAGACCGGATGCGCCGCGGCAGCGGAGCGGACATGCGGGGCAACGGTCAAGTGATACGCCGCCGCGCGCTTGAGGAGATCAACGGGTGGAACGAACGCACGCTCACCGACGATATGGACCTTTCCCTCCGGCTTCATCTGGCCAACTGGGACATCGCGTTCGCGGCGGACGTGCCCGTCACGGAAGAGGCGGTCACCACCGTGCACCATCTTCTCCGCCAGCGAAGACGCTGGGTGGAAGGCGCTGTCAGGTCATATCTTGACTACCTGCCCTCGCTCTGCGCGCGACACATGCCCCTGAGGAAGAAGATGGACACGATCGTGTATAGCATGGGACTGGTCATCCCGTTCTGGCTGGTGTCGGACATCATCGTTCAGGGCATCAGGATGGCGGCAGGATGCGGGCAGTGTACAGGCGCGCCTTTTGCTCTCTTTCCTGTCATGGTTCTGTTCCTGACCATCCACGGCGTCTGCGCCTCGAGGCGGTTTGAGCGGATGGCATGGCGCGACGCCCTTGCCACCTCGTTTGAGTGCGCGGTGGGCATGGCTGTCGTGTGGAGCGCGATGGTGCTGTACGTCGTCGTCCGCATTCTGTTTCTGAAGGAGCGGTTTGTGTGGGCAAAGACGCCTCATGGTGTAAGCAGGTGACTGCGTGATGGCTTTCGTTTCGTTGACGTCGGGGCGGTGTGAGCAGGTGCGTCCTTCCTGTCCGCCTGAGTACAGGGAGAAGAAGGGACCGGTGTCTTTTGTCAGAGGGCTGAAGAAGCGCCCTCTGAATCAACTTCTCCCTCCCCTTTGGCACCCATACCGTCTCGCCTGTCAGCGGGTCTTTTCCCGTGTGGTAGATGGCGGCCGAGAGCGTCATCGGCAGAGGAGTGAAGTCCTGCACCTGCTCCGCGAATGAACCGCCCGCGTGAAGGAACTCAGCGAGTCGCACCATATCCCTCACCGTGGTGCCCGGATGGCCTGACATGAAGTACGGCACCAGGTAGAGTTCCTTTCTCGCCTTCCGGCAGGACGCGCGGAACCTCTCAACGAAGTCGCGGTATGTGCTATGCGCCGCCTTGCGCATAATGCGCAGAACCCCGTCGCAGATATGCTCCGGCGCAACCTTCAGATGGCCGCCGACATGCGCACGGCACAGTTCATCAAGATAGTCAGCGCACCTGTCTGCACGCACAAGGTCGTGCCTGATGCCGGTCCCGACAAACACATGAGCAACGCGGGCAACGCGGGCCGCAGCGGACAATGCGCTCAGGTGCGCGCCCCCGTCAAGGAGCAGATGCGGGCAGACCTCCGGGAAGAGGCAACTCTCCCGCCGGCATTCCCCCCTCTGCGCGCATCTGCTTCCGTAAAGATTGGCCGTAGGCCCTCCGATATCGGTGACCGTCCCGCGAAAAGAGGGCATCCCCGCAATTCGCCTGACCTCCTCGACAATCGAGTCGCGCGACCTGCTCTGGACAATGCGTCCCTGATGGCTGCACAGCGTGCAGAACGCGCATCCGCCTCCGCAGCCCCGATGCGCGGTCACGGAAAACGCAACCACCTCGGCCGCAGGCACCGCGGCGCGTCCGCAGGACGGATGGCATTCCCGCGAGAATGGCAGGTCATACACCTCATCAATCTCCGCGGTCGTAAGCGGCTCGGAAGGAGGCATCTGAACGACCCACCTGTTCTGCGTGGGCTGGACCACCGGCCGGGCCACACGCGGGTCCTGTTGTCCGTACCAGAGACGAAAGGCCCTGTTGAACGCGTCCCTGCTCTCGCGCACCTCTTCGAACGATGGCAAATACACGCTGTCCGCAGGCACGTCGTCGCGGCGCGAGGTCGCCCAGACAGTTCCGCGCACTGTGCGGATGGAGGACGGCTGCTGCCCTGACGAGAGACGACGCGCGATCGACACAACCGCCTTCTCCGCCATCCCGTACGCAATCCAGTCCGCGCGCGCATCAAGCAGAATCGAGCGCCGCACCGTGTCCGACCAGAAGTCGTAGTGCGCGAAACGCCTGAGCGACGCCTCAATGCCGCCAAGGAGAATCGGCAACCCCGGAAACGCCTCCCTCAGACGTTGCGCATAGACGATGGACGCCCTGTCCGGTCTCCTGCCCGGGAGTCCGCCGGCAGAGTAGGCGTCGCGCGCTCTCCGATGGCCTGATGGCGTCCGGTTTGCCACCATCGAATCAAGGGACCCCGCGGTAACGCCCGCGAAAAGGTGCGGCCTGCCAAACTGCCTGAACGGTTCCGCGGACGACCAGTCCGGCTGGCTCAGGATGGCGACGCGGAATCCGGCGCGTTCCAGCAAGCGGCCGATAACCGCGCTGCCGAACGACGGATGGTCCACGTACGCGTCTCCCGTGACGATAAGAATGTCAACGCCGCTCCAGCCGCGGGCTGCCACCTCTTCAGGTGTTGCCGGAAGAAACCTTTTACTCGACATATTCCGTTGAACCCTCGCGGGAAGCCGTGTCTGACGCCAGAGCGACTGCCAGATGCGTGCCGCTCATACCCTCTTCTGCATGACCTCAGCGAGTTGGTTCACCCGCACGAGAAGAACCCTGAAGTCAGCAATGGTCATCGCCTGCGGTCCGTCGCAGAGCGCCTTCTCTGGGTCAGGGTGAACTTCAATCATCACCCCGTCTGCCCCCGCCGCGACCGCCGCGCAGGCAAGAGGAGCGACAAACCTGCGGTCTCCGCTCGCATGCGACGGATCAACGATCACCGGCAGGTGGGACCTGTCGTGAATGACGGGGACTGCCGAGATGTCAAGGGTGAACCTCGTCGCCGTCTCAAAGGTCCGCACGCCCCGTTCGCACAGAACGAGGTCGCGGCACCCCTCGGAAAGCACATACTCTGCGGACAGAAGGAACTCCTGCACCGTCAGCGCCGGTCCGCGTTTCAGAAGGACAGGCTTGCCGCTTTTCCCTGCTGCCCGAAGGAGGTCGAAGTTCTGGACATTGCGCGCTCCTATCTGCACCATATCGGCGTACTCGGCGACCAGCGGCACGTGTTCGGTGCTCATCGCCTCCGTGACGAAGGGCAGACCCGACTCCTTTCGCGCCTTTGCCAGGAGTTTCAGCCCCTTCAACCGAAGCCCCTGAAAAGAGTACGGAGAGGTTCTTGGTTTGAACGCGCCTCCCCTCAACATCTTCGCTCCGGCGTCTCTGACCGCCAGAGCCGTCTGGACGATCTGCTTCTCATCCTCTACGGAACAGGGTCCCGCAATAATGCCGAACCAGCACTGCCCGAATCGCGCTCCCCGGACATCAACAACGGTGGGCTCCTTCCGGAACTCCCTGCTTGCAAGTTTGTACGGCTGAAGGATCGGCACGAGTTGCTCGACGCAGGGATTCTGCTGCAGAACCTGAAGTTTGAACTTTCCCCTGTCGTCCCCGATAGCACCGATCACTGTTCTCTCGACGCCTACGATCGGGTGCGGCTTGAAGCCGAGCCGCTCAATCTGGCGCATCACCTCCTGCCTGTCTTTCCTTCCAGTTCCCGGCTTCAGCACGATAATCATACGCACCTCCCCGCATTGTTCCGGATGCGAAATGGATTGCCACGGAAACGGAATTCATCAGAAAGCTGTGACGCGCCAGGCGTGGTTTCCTTCTGGATGCGACTCGCCTCAGATTCAGACGCGCAACCGCCGCTTCGCAAGGACACAGCAGGAAATCCCTGCGCACGCCACCGCGCACAGCGGGAAAAAGAGACCTGACACGGCGATGCGCGAGAAAACGACCGGGGGCAGGAGGAAAAGCCGCACCGCTGCGCTCACGACCGGCCTGCCTGCGATGAGTCCCGCCGCATGCCGCGCCGTCCTCTCGTACCACCGCGTGAACGCCCTGCCCGGCGCCGTTGACGCAAGGACTGTGTCACGGAACGACCGCAGAAAGCGTATCTCTCCTGCGAGAGGCGACCCGTACGCCGCCGTGGCAACAAAGCAGGTTGCGACCACACCAGTGTCCGCAGCGGTAGAGAAACTCCACACATAGTCAGTGCCCATCGGATTGCCGGAGGCGTCGGTCACCGTCGCGGAAACCTTCGCCGTGTAGGTGGTATCGTACGAGAACTGCGTCGAGGGGGTGAACGATGCGACATCCTCAAAGGTGTTGTACGAGACCGCGCCGCTGACTCCCCCGACGACAATGAAGGTGGTCTCGTTGATGGTGGAGGCGTTCATCGGCTCTGAAAACCACACCCGCAGTTGCGCGTGGACTGAGACCTGCGTCTCTCCGTTCGTGGGTTCCGTGAGGACTACCTGAGGCGGGACGGTATCCGCCCACAGCGCTGTCCCGGCGCAGATGAGCAGCGCCAGTCCGATGTAAGAGAGCAAGCGGGTCATTGTGCCCCCCTTCTTCCGTTCTCTATCATACCGCAGGACACCAGGGGACGCAACAGCATCGGTTTGACAGAAAAGGCGCACCGGCCTACACTCACATATGCCCTCGGGAACATCTGACGTAGGCCGGCTGTGCTCCGCTCTGCGCGGAAAAGGAACCCGCGGCGTGCCCAACTTCGAGATACTGATAATGGCGCGGTCCATCTCCCACATTTTAGGCAGAACAACCACCGATACGCTGTGGACCCTGCCGCCGGGCGACGCCGTGTCGGTGTGCCGCGCCATCCGTCAGGACGCGGTTCCCTGCTCCCTCACGTGGTCGGCGCCGAACGGTTCTGTTCTCTCCGCGAAAGACCTTGAAAAGTTATCGCCTCCCGACCCGCGCTCTGCGGCAGAAAAGATTCAGCAGTACCTTGACGCGACCGCCGGCACTGGCGTCGGCGTGTGCGCGCGCATCAGCGGACCTCTCTGCCTTTCATATATGACCACCGGGCCGGTGCCGATTGAGTCGTTTATGTATCTCCTCTACGACGAACCTGCGACGGTGGAGCGTCTGCTTGACCTGTATCTGGACTACCACCTGAGGGTCATTGACGCAATCCGTGCGCTCCCGTTTCACCTGTTCTACATAGGAGACGATGTCTCCTCAACGAGAGGACTCATACTCAGTCCCGAGTTGACGGAACGGCTCTGGGCACCCAGATGCGGCCGCCTCGTCACAGCGGCGGTGGAGACAGGACGCCCTGTGATTTTCCACTGTTGCGGGAAGGTCTCTCCCATCCTGAACTATCTCGCAGATTGGGGAGTCAGCGCTGTTCATCCTCTCCAGCCAGGAGCCAACGACATCTACGCCATCGCCCGGGAATGGGGTAAGCGACTGGCGCTTGTCGGCAACATTGATGTGGCAGGCGTCCTGTCCTTCGGCACGCCTGACGATGTCTGGAAGGACACCATCGAACACATAGAGCATCTTGCTGGAGTCACAGGCTATGTGGTCTGTTCGAGCCACTCCATCATCGACACCGTCCCTCCCGAGAACTTTCTGGCCATGACGCACGCCGCGCGCGACTACGCCTTCTGAGCGCCTTCGCCCTGCCACTTCACCACCGCGCAGACGAGGTCTGGCAGTTCTCCGGCATTCAGACGGTGAAAGAACTCGGGCGCCTCTTCCGACGGGATGCGGTGCGTCACGCACATCTGCCAGGGCAGCGCGCCACTCGCCATCTGCCGCAACACCTTCGTCCGGCAGGCAGGACCTCCGTCATCGCACGGGAAGTACATCGTGAGGCGCTTTGCGTGGGCAGGCAGGAAGTGGAAGCGAAGGGGTTCTGAGCCGTAGTTGCCCTGCCACACAAGGACTCCGCCAGTCCTGCACAGAGACACCGCCGTCTCAATGCACTCCGGCAACCCGGTGCATTCGAACACGACATCTGCTCCCTGTGGAGCGCTCCTCCGCAATTCCTCCCCCACATCCGCTGACCCCGCGTGCACGATAAAGTCCGCTCCCAGCGCCTCAGCCATGCGCAGCCGCCTCTCATTCCTGTCCACGGCGACCACAGTACACCCTCGGTGACTGCACGCCGAGACCACTCCGAGACCAATAGGCCCGCACCCGAGCACAACCACCACCTGAGACAGGCGCGGCTGAACCATCTCCACGCCCGCCAGACCGACGGCGGGCAGGACAAAGAGGGAGCCAACATCCATAGCCACCCCCGATGGCAACAGCGCGCACCCGTATGGGGCTCCCGGCGTCGCGATGACGTGCGAGCAGTGAGCACCTGACACGCAACTCACCTGCGTTGCGTCACACAGTTGCATCCCTCTGTTGGACCTGAAATAGACGCGGTCTCCGGGCGTAAGGCAGGTGACATCTGACCCTATCTCCTCGACGATGCCTGTGCCCTGGTATCCGGTGCACAGAGGGAACGGCCCCCACGACAACCTCCCTCGCACGAGCGACAGTTCCGTACCGGCACTCACCCCGCTCCACGCGGTCCGGATGAGAACCTCATCAGGTCCCGGCTCTCTCAGGCGCACGTCCAGTACGGCACACCTCTGTGAAGCATCGAAGATGACAGCGCGGGCTTTCACCATCGCGTCCTCCCTTTCTGTCCTGGCAGAGGATACAACTGGAGGGACGCCCGGTCAACGCAGTATAATAGACACGACGAAAGGAGACCGGTATGCTTACGGACAGTGTCCTTGACCTCATCGGCAACACGCCGATGCTCCGATTGAAAGGCGAGCGGGTATTCGCAAAAGCCGAGTTCCTCAATCCTGGCGGCAGCATAAAGGACAGGGTGGCGCGCGCAATGCTTGAAGGCGCGCTGCGCGACGGCAAACTGAGGCAGGACTCCCTCATTGCAGAACCGACCTCCGGCAACACTGGCATCGGGATTGCCCTTGTCGGGCGGCTGATGGGTTATCGCGTCGTCATCGTGATGCCGGAGAATATGAGCGACGAGCGCAAGAAACTCATCAGGTCTCTTGGAGCGGAACTTGTGCTCACTCCGGCGAAGGAAGGCATTTCTGGAGCAATCCGGCGAGTGCGCGAGATGCAGGAGGCCGACCGCCGCATCTTCGTCCCCCAGCAGTTCGAGAATCCGGATAACCCTCGCGCGCACTACGAGGAAACTGCGCGGGAGATCTGGCGTCAGATGACAGGGGACATCGCCTGCTTTGTCGCGGGGGTCGGCAGCGGCGGCACTCTTCAGGGAGTCGGCAAGTTCCTGCGCGAGCATCTTCCGGCGGTCCACCTTGCCGCTGTCGAGCCGAAAAACGCCTCAGCCATTCTCGGACACGAGCCGGGACTCCACCAGATCCAGGGCATCGGCGACGGCTTCGTCCCGAAAATCCTTGATGTCTCCCTCATCAACGAGGTGGTGGAGGTCAGCGACGATGATGCGATCGAGACAACCCGGCAACTTGGACGGGACCATGGTCTTCTTGTCGGCATCTCCTCGGGAGCAAACATCTGGGCGGCGCGCCAGATTGCGCAAAGGGTCCCCGGGAATATCGTCACGGTGCTGCCCGACCGGGCAGAGAGGTACTTCAGCACCTCGCTGATGTAGCGACTCGCCGCTCCTTCGGAGCCATCAGCGCTCGTTCTCGAAGCAGTAGATTGAACGGTCGTGAGAGCCGAAGTAGAGCCGCCCGCCCGCGACGGCGGCAGGCGAATCGACTATGCTGTTGGCTTCGTGCTTCCACACGACCTCGCCGGTCCTTATGTCAAATCCGTACTCGCACTGGTCGTATGAGCCGATGTAGGCAACGCCGTTTGCAATCGTTGCGCCGGACCGGACTATCGCTCCCGTCTCGTACTTCCACAGAAGCGCACCGTCCTTTGCCGCAAGCGCGTAGACGCAGTTGTCATACGATCCGAACACGACCCTGCCCTCCGCAACGCCGGCTGAACCTCGCACATTGTCGCCTGTCTTGAACTTCCAGACCTCGCCGCCGGTGTCCGCCTTCAACGCATACATATGCCCGTCATCAGAACCGATATAGACCACGCCATCAGCCACGGCGGGTGAGCCGAATACCGGCCCGCCCGTCGTGAATCTCCACAGCTCTTTGCCGGTCTTCCTGTCCAGTGCGTAGACATTCCGGTCCCACGACCCGAAGAACACCGCGTCTCCCACGAGAGCGGGAGACGAGGACACATACGCGCCTGTGGCAAACTTCCACGCCAGCGCGCCGTCCGCCTGCTTCAGCGCATACAGGTACCGGTCAAATGAGCCAAAATACAGCAGTCCATCTTTCAAAGCGGCTGACGAACGGATCTCCTTGCCTGTGCCGGTGACAAAAACCCACCTCTTCTGGCCTGTCTTCGCGTCCAGCGCGTACAATGTTCCGTCGTGAGAAGCGATGTACACAACCCCGTCTGCCACAAGAGGCGTCGCGAACACATGGTTGCCCGTGGTGAACCGCCACTTCTCTTTCCCCGTGTCGGCATCGAGGGCATAGACGGTGTTGTCCCAACTTCCCGCGTAGACCGTATCTTCCACGACCGAAGGGCTTCCGACAAACCATGACTTCGCCCCGGAAAACCTCCACCTCAACTTCAAAGGCGGCTTGAGCGCAGTGTCCTTGCTTGCCCCGCACCTGTCAAGCGAACCTCTGAACATCGGCCATCCGGGAGACGAGAGCGGCTTGCCTTCCTGTTGCGCGTAAGTCCACCTCGTGCGCACCGATAGGGTCGCCGCCACCACGCACAGTCCACTAAGTACCAGTACAGCGCCATTTCTCCACCGCATCTTGACCTCCCTGTCTGCCCTGCGGCCTGTGGACAGCCAATCTCCGTCGTAAATGTAGCATCTACTTGTGAGTAGCGTCAAGCCGTTCGCTGCGCTTGACAAAAACACCAGCATGTGATACACAATTTGACAGCCAGGAACAACAACGCGGGGGGTGGTATGAAACGGAACATAGGAAGAGTAGCGGCGACTGTATGTATCGCAATACTGGCAGTCGCGGTCTCCTCGTTTGCCGCGACCGGCACCGTCACCCTTAACCTTGGAGGGAGCGACGGGTATGTTTTGCTGACGGGCGATGCAACGAAGTACTACGATGGGGACTCCTTCACGCGCGAGGAAGGGACGAAGGTCACCTACACGCCGTACGACTCCACAGGGAAGATTAAGGCGGCGGCCGGAACATACACGGTTGTGGCCGGGAATCAGACCCTGACGGTTGCGTACTGTCAGATGGGCTTTGACCTTGCCGGAACCGGCGGTTCGGCGAAACTGACCCAGACCGGCGAGGTGTTCACAGAGGGGCAGACCAAATGGCTGCCGATGGGTGCACGCATCAGTTACATCGTATACGATTCAACCGGAAAAATTGTGGGGTCAGAGTACCGCAAGACAGTTGATTGCACAGACCTTGTAGGTGAGTACTGCGAGATGGGCTTTGACCTTGGTGGGACCGGCGGATCGGTGAAACTCACCCAATCAGGCGAGGTGTTCACAGAGGGGCAGACCAAATGGGTACCGATGGGCGCACGGGTGAGTTACATCGCCTATGACGCAACGGGTAAGATCCCGGGACCGGAATACCGCAAGACGGTTGACTGTAGCAACCTTGTAGCCGAATATTGCGATATGGAGATAGTGGCGGACACCTACGGCTCCGTGACCCTGAGCCAGACCGGCGAGGTATTTACCACTCCGTCTGTAAAGTGGGTGCCGATGGGCGCGCGGGTCTCCTACATTTTCCGCGATGAGATGTACAAAATACTGGTATACGGCACGAAGGTGGCGGACTGCACGGCGCTTCTCCCGACCGGATACTGTCTGACCGAGTTCGATATGATCAGCGGCGGCGGCACGGGCAACGAAACAGTGAAACTTCTTCAGACAGGCCAGGTCTTTTCACACGGCCAGACGAAGTATCTCCGGCTTGGTCGGAAGATCTCGTATGTTGCCTTTGATGCGAGCGGCACGGTGATGGGACCGGCGACTGTCAAGACGGTGGACTGTACGCCAGTTGTTCCCGAATTCTGCGAGATGGAGGTTGAACTGCCGGACTACGAGGGGAATTTTTCGCAGTATTTCTTGGTGCTTCTCACCCCGCTGATGCCCCTTTTTGACGGAGATACCGTCGTTCTTCCTGTGGGCGCACGGGTTTCCTATATCGCCGTGTATCTGACACCGCTTGATGGAGAAGGACAGATTTTCACCCCCGCACTTGTCAAGACGGTGGACTGCACGCCGCTGGAACCGGAGATGTGCGAGATGACGGTGGACCTGCCGGGCAACGCATATGTCATCATCGCAGAGACCGGCGAAGTCCTTTTCAACGAAGACAGCATGCTCCTGCCGGTTGGCGCGCGGTTTTCGTATTTTGCATTTGACGAAACAGGCCAGGTCAGAACGTCTTCGAAAGTCAAGGTGGTCGACTGCACACCGCTGGAACCTGAGTACTGCGACATGGAGATAGACCTTGGCGGCCGGGAGGGTTCCATCAAGATACTGGAGACCGGGAACACCTACGGGGACGAAGAGACGGTGTCCCTGCCCCTTGGCGTGACGATTTCGTACGTGTATCTGGACGAATACGGCAACGTTGCAGGCAGGGTGAGCACCAAGAAGGTTGACTGCACACCGCTGCAGCCCTTCCCCGCGTTGTAGTACAGGACGCTCGCAGGGTCAGCGGGGGCGCCAGCGACGGCGCCCCCGCTCTCTTTTCCTCGCATCTTTCCACACCGATGCTTTCCGGCACGACTTGACACCCTCTCTGTTCGCAGATACTATCTTGCCTGCTACGCGGGAGCGACGATGCCATTTCCAAAAGGGTTTGTCTGGGGTGTCGCGGCAGCAGCGTACCAGATTGAAGGGGCATTTTCCGAGGACGGCAAGGGGTTATCCATCTGGGATGTCTTCTGCAGGAGAAAGGGAGCAATCTGGCAGGGACACACGGCAGATGTCGCGTGCGACCACTACCACCGGTGGAAGCAAGATATTGGCCTGATGAAGTCCCTCGGCATCCCCGCCTACCGCTTCTCTGTCTCGTGGCCGCGCGTGCTTCCCGAGGGCACAGGCAGGATAAACCCGAAGGGACTTGACTTCTACAGCCGCCTCGTGGACGGACTTCTTGAAGCGGGCATCACTCCGTACCTGACCCTCTTCCACTGGGACTACCCGTACGAACTCCACTGCAGGGGCGGCTGGCTCAATCCCGATAGTCCCGACTGGTTTGCGGAGTACACAAGGGCTGTCGTTGACACGCTGTCTGACCGGGTGGCAAACTGGATGACATTCAACGAGCCGAATGCCGTCGTCTGGGCAGGGTACGAGTCAGGTTTTCACGCGCCTGGACTGAAACTCGGGCTGGCAGAGATTCTCCGCGTCATCCACCACATCCTTCTCGCGCACGGCAAGTCGGTGAAGGTCATTAGAAGTTGCGCGAAGAGACCGTCCAGCGTCTCATTTGTCCTTGCCGGAAGCAAGGTCAAGGTACCGTGCGAGAACACTCCTGAGAATATCGAGGCGGCGCGGCAGGAAATGTTCGGCATCAAGGCCGTTGCACAGGATTCTTCTGGCATTCTTGGCTCTGTGGGCGAGACCTGGTGGCTTGACCCCGTATACAGGGGCAACTATCCTGCCGACGGAATGTCCGTGTACGCAGAGTGCCTCCCGCCGATGACAGGCGACGATATGAAGACAATCTGCCAGCCGCTCGACTTTTTCGCCGTCAATATCTATCGGGGCCAGCGGGTGGCGGTCGACAAGGCCGGAAAGGTGTACGAGCCGCATCCCTCGCCAAACGAACCTCTAGTCTCCGCCGGCACTGACTCACGGTGGCCGGTGATGCCAGAGTCGCTCTACTGGGGTCCCAGATTCTACTGGGAACGGTACCGCCTTCCCGTCGTCATCACCGAGAACGGGATGAGCAGCAACGACTGGGTATGCCTTGACGGGAAAGTCCACGACGCCAGGCGAATAGACTTCCTTGCGAGATACCTTCGCGCGCTGCGGAAGGCGGGAGAAGATGGCGTGGACATTCGCGGATACTTCCTCTGGTCGATTCTTGACAACTTTGAGTGGAGCGCAGGCTACCGGGAGCGGTTCGGCATCGTCTACGTGGACTACGACACGCAGGAGCGGATTCCCAAGGACTCAGCGTACTGGTACCGCGAGGTCATACGGACAAACGGAGCGGTTATCCCCTGACAAGGAGCACGGCGATGTCGCGGCAAACGGTCTCCCTCAACGGAACCTGGTCTGTCGTCTTCGACGAGAAGAATGAAGGCAAGCAGCGGAAGTTCTTCAAGAAGTTCCCGAAAGGTGTGCCGGTGCCTGTGCCGGGAGTGTGGGAACTCGTCCGTCCCGGATACGATGGAGTCGGCTGGTACGCAACGTCGTTTCGCGTCCAGCCGGAATGGAAGAAGGGATGTGTGCGCCTTCGATTCGGAGCGGTCAACTACTTCTGCGAGGCGTGGATCAACGGGAAGCATATCGGACGACACGAGGGCGGATATACGCCGTTTGAGTTTGACATTACCCGCACGGTGCGACGGGGACACAACGACCTTGTTGTCAGGGTCATCAATCCGTGCCGCCGCAAGGTGATAGAAGGTCTCCGGAGCGGCGCGCCGTTGAACGCAAGCGACTGCCCGACCTGGAAAGCGGGCTGGTACTGGAACTTCGGCGGCATCTGGCAGGATGTGTCGCTTCTCATCACGCCCCCCTCTTTCATTCAGGACGTCTTTGTCGAGCCGATTCCGGAGGAGAACCTCGCAAAGGTTCATGTGACGATTGCGGTAAAACGTGCGGCGAAGGGCACGGTGAGCGTCTCGGTCTCTCCGTGGAAGGCAGACGCCGATACAGGAGGTAGCGCGTCGGCATCGTTTTCTCAGAGAAAGGCGTCAAAAACAGTCACCATTCCCGTTCGCATCCGCAATATGCGGCTCTGGGACACAGAAGACCCGTTCCTGTACCTTGCGTCGGTGAACCTTCAGACGGATGACGGAGACGACACGGTGAAGACGAGGTTCGGGATGCGGACATTCACCGTCAAGGACGGCCACTTCTGTCTCAACGGCAAGCGGATTGTCCTGAAAGGAGTCCTCCATCAGGGAGCGTATCCCCGGACGCTCGCCTTCCCGCCGGATAGGGAGATGGCGCGCAAAGAGGTCGCCCTTGTGAAGAATAACGGGATGAACTTCATCCGCCTCCACCTGAAGCCAGACCCCTTCATTCCGGCTATCGCCGACGAGATGGGAGTGCTCCTTGTCGCCGAGCCGCCAGCGGGCTGGATACGGAGGTCGCGCCACATCACGCGACGGTGTCTCAACGAGGTGAGGGGGTTGGTCACGAGAGACAGGAACCATCCGAGCATCGTGATGTGGTGTATGCTCAACGAAATCTACCACTGCTGGACATTCAGCCACAGCCAGATGGACACGTTGCGCAGACGGATGAGCCGCCTCGCACGGAAACTTGACCCGACACGTATCATCGGAGACAACTCGGGCGGCGCGCACTACTACGAGGAGTGCGCCGGCGCCTTTCTCCCCTATCAGAAGACATACTCTCCCTTTCAGGACCTCCACCACTACTGTAAACTTCCGCTCACCCCTGAAACCCTTGAGGAACGGTACAGAAACTGGCGAGGTAAAGGACCGTTCTACATCAGCGAGTTCGGCGCATGGGAGTGCCCTCCGGACTTTGAGAAGACACTCGCCAGATATTCGGCAGAGGACAAGCGAATCGGGAGAGAGGACTACCGGCAGTACCTGTCGTTCTACGAGTCGTTCAAGGAACGGTTCAGGCAGGCAGGTCTCGCGTCTCTCTTCGCCAGTCCCCGAGGGATGATTCGGGCGAATGACGCGAGGTGCTGCGAAGAGGTCAGAGCAGTCGTCTCCGCGATGAGAGTGAATGAAACCCTCGATGGATACGCGATATGCCAGCTTGCCGACGCGTCCGGCGAAATCTTTGGTGTTACGGACATCTGGCGCCAGCCAAAACCGTACTTCAAGGACTTCGCTCAGGCAGCCAGAACACCTCTCATCGTTCCGCACCTTCCGGTGCGGGTGGTGCCGCCTTCCTCGCCCCTTCGGGTTATCCTCAACTGCGTCAACGAGCATCTTGAAGGAAACAGATACATTCTCTCGGTGCGCATGAGAATGCCGGGCAAAGACGGCATCCTCGCTGAACAGCGCAGCCAGTTCACCGCGCGCGGGTGGGTTCAAGACCTGCCTGAGATGCTCTTTCAATCCCCGAAAGAGCCGGGGAGATACCTCATCGACGCGGTGCTCTCGGAAGGAGAGACGGTCCAGTCAGTCAACTCCCTCAGGTTTACTGTGGTCGCCCCGCGGCGTCTTGAAGGACAAGCCGTCGTCGTCATCGGGGGCAGACAGGTCGCCTATGCGGCAAAGAAGGTCGGCGCGCGGGTGCTTGCCGGCTCGAACAGTTCCGCATCCAAGAGGTACCCGTTCCTCATCCTTGCACGGGGGCTTCAGGAGGGTGGCCCAAGCATTGAGATGGTCCAGCAGATTTCCCGGCAGGTGCAACTCGGCGGAGTCGCCGTTCTCCTTGAACCTGCCACGCCTCTCTACTATTCGTACCTCCTGCCATCCGTCATCAGGCTGATGGCGCCGATGCGGGTCATCAGTTACGCGATGAACCACCCGATTCTTGAAGGACTTCCCACAGGGATCGCAGAGTACGAGTTCAGCCGCCTCTTGCCAGGCACAAGCCACAACGCAGAGGATGTGAAGAAGGCAGGGGGCAGGACAATCATCGGAGGGGTCGGCGCAAACATCTGGACGCGACCTGACATCTACTGGTGGACATCTGCCGTTGACGAAATCCCTGTCGGCAGAGGGACCGTCATCCTCGTCCGTCTCAAACTCCTTGACCACATCAAGAACGACCCTGTGTCGCGGCGGCTCCTCGCCAACATCATCGCCTACGCGGCATCCATCATCAAACCGGGTCTTGATGAACGGTCTGTTGGCAGGAGTATAGACCCGATTACCGAACCAGACTGACGGGGTCTACGCAAGACGCAGGAGTCGCCTTGCGTTGCCGCACGCGAGAGCGTCACGGACGGTCGCGTTCACAGGCAGATGCGCCAGCCAGTCAAGGATGGGAAGCGTGTTCTGCTTTGAGGTGATGTCGGTTCCCAGAAGCATCCTGCGCCAGTGCCGCTGGACAAACCCGGCAGTGAAGTCAGGGTCCCTCGTCATCGCGTTGTAGCCGGACATCCCGGAAAGGTCCAGCCAGAGGTTGTCGTATCGAGACATCAGCCGGTCAATCGCACCGCCTTCCTTCACCCTCCCCTTCGGATACGGACCTGTCGCCTCGCCGTCGTCTGCACTGATGGCTGTCCAGAAGTGGGGACCGTGACCGCACCACTGGATCTTCGGGAACCGTTTCAGGCACTTTTCAAGGCGCGGCAGTCCTGGTTCATCGTAACAGAGCGACGGACGGGCTATCTCAAAGACGAGGGGAATCCCAAGGTCATTGCACACCTCATAAAGGCGCAGATTCAGCGGGTCATCAAGCGCAAGACCGTTGACATATTCTCCAAAACCGGCGCAGTGAAAATCCCGCACGCACCTCTTGATGAACTCTGCCGCTTTCGGGTATCTGGGGTCTGCGCAGGCAAAGGCGATGAACCTGTCCGGATACCTGTCCCGCGCCTCTATGACCTCTTCTGTAAGGAGATACCCGCCGCCCCAGTCAGGGCTCTCAAGCGGAAGGAGCACCGCCAGTGAGATGCCCTTTTCGTCCATGACGGAAAGAAGTCCTTCCGCATCAAGGTTCTGCCTGCCCTTCTCGCCTATCCGCCAGAGTTTTCCGAAGTGGGTGTGGAAGTCAATCATCCAGTCCTCCGTGTGCGAGGATACCATACCCGCAAATCGTTCACAAGCCGGCATACGGCACGCGGGCGCCCCTGTGAATAACTGCGCGTCTCTTCCCTCACATCCGCAGCCGTCCATCCCTTCCTGATTTCTCTCATCTCACCTGCGATCTGTCTTCGGAGAAAAAAGACGGAGACACGCCTTGACACCCGCGCGGAAGTGGAACTACACTTCAACTGACTCAAGGACACCTCTGGATTCACTGTGGGCGCCAGAAAGGAGGGGCAATGGGTAGAAGTCAGGCGGTATGTGCGGTTCTCGCAGGAGTGCTCCTGTGGAGTGCGGGAGGAGTGCCTGAATGCCCTGCCCAGACAGGGGTTGAAAGGACAGCAACGGAAAAACTGATCTCGTGGATTGATTCCTCAATCGAATCTGCCTCTCTTCAGGTGAGCCCTGACAGCAAGAGGGTGGCGTATGAGACATTAAGAAGAGGGATACTAAGAAGAGGGAAGTGGGTCGTGGTCGTGGATGGGGTGGAGGGAAAAGAGTATGACGGGATAGGAGAAAGTTCCCCCATTTTCAGTCCTGACAGCAAGAGGGTGGCGTATGGAGCAAGAAGAGGGGAAAAGTGGGTCGTGGTCGTGGATGGGGTCGAGGGAAAAGAGTATGACGGGATACGAAAAGGTTCCCTCATTTTCAGTCCTGACAGCAAGAGGGTGGCGTATGAAGCAAGAAGAGGGGAAAAGTGGATCGTGGTCGTGGATGGGGTGGAGGGAAAGGAGTATGACGGTTTCCTCAGGGGAACAAAACTCATTTTTGACTCTGCTCACACCCTTCACTATCTCGCTGTTCGGGGCAACCGCATCTATCTTGTGGAGGAGCAACTGAGGGAATGACTGCCCCGGTTGGTGTCAGGGTCAGAGGGTCGTCAGGGGAGTGTGTGGCATTTCGTCGTTGCGTTGACCTGACGCTGACTGTTCTTTCCCTCTGAAAACGCGTCTCCACCTGATTCCCCACACACCACACGGAGCCGCCAGAGATTCAAGGAGATTCCACAGGGGAAAAGCGACATCTTCCCTGCACTGTGCGCTATACCCGGACAAACCGATGAGAGACAGGTACGATGTGCTCGTGGCAGGAGGAGGCACCGCAGGGGTTATCGCAGTCATTCAGGCAGGCAGGGCGGGCGCGCGGACGCTCCTTGTGGAGAAAAACGGAGTCCTCGGCGGAACAATGGTACTCGCCCACATTCCCAATCCGGCAAGTTTCTTCGGGCACGGCAGGCAGGTCATCAAAGGCATCGGCTGGGAACTGGTCCGCGCGGCGATTGAGGAAGATGGAAAAACCCTTGACATTGAGGAGCTCGCAGAGGTCCGCGGAGGAAGGGACAGAGCGCTGCGGTATGTCCACATTGAGGTGAATCCTGCCATCTTTGCCGCTCTCTGCGACGAGAAGGTACAGGAGGCAGGCGCTGACATCCTCTTCCACACAATGCCTGCCGCTGTCCGCCGCGACGGCTCGGAATGGACGGTTGACCTCTGTACCAAGACAGGTCTGCGACAGGTACGCGCGCATACCCTTGTGGACTGCACAGGTGACGCAAACATCGTCTCCCTTGCCGGACTTCCCGTCGAGCGAAACCCTGATGCGCAGGCGGCAACCCTTGTGGTGAAGGTTGCCGGGTATGACGCGTCCCGGCTTGAGTACGCCCGTGTGCAGAAGGCGTTTGAGAAGGCAGTAAAAGAGGGACGGGTCAAACGGTCTGACCCGGGATGGGGAGGCGGCGACATCGGCTTTTTTCTCAGGTCATACGGCGGCAACCGCATCCATATCACGGATGTCGGAGGCAGTACGAGCGAGGAACGCACCTTCGCGGAGATTGAGGGACGCAGAGCGATGATGCGCCTCTTGCGGTTCTGCAGGACGCAGCCGGGACTTGAAAAGATTCGGGTCGTCTTCTGCGCCGTGGAGTGCGGCATCAGGGAGACGGTCACCATCCGCGGAAAGGCACGCGTGACTGCGGCACAGTATGAGAGCGGCGCAACACAGCCCGATGCGGTGTGCTACGCATTCTACCCGATTGACATCCACCGGGACGACCATATCGTCTGGCGAGGTCTTCGTTCCGAAGTGTTCCCCATTGTTCCTCTCGGCGCGCTCATCCCGGAAGGTAGTATTAACCTCATTGTCGCAGGAAGGTGCGTCTCGTCAGACCGGGAGGCAAACTCTGCACTGAGGGTACAGGCAACCTGTATGGCGATGGGACAGGCGGCAGGAGCCGCGGCTGCGCTCGCCGCGCGGAAGAAAACCGACATCAACGAGGTCCCGCTGACGGAGATAAAGAAACTCCTCAGACGGCACGGCGCCGTCGTCCCCGCATAGAGACACCGGCGGCATCTCTCGCCTATTTCACCTCAAGCAGTATGCTCTCTGAGTGGCTGTTGAACTCAGGGGCGTACATACACTGAATCGAGGCGATGCCTGTCTGGTACTTCCCCTTCAACTGGACCCTCGTCGAGTACTCGAAGACGTAGGTTCCCTTCGGCAGGTAGTCAATGAAGAAGTGGGTTGCGGTATCCTTTGTCGCTTCATAGTACCCAAGCCCGTCTTGATACTTGTACCGCGACAGGACATTTTCCGGCTCTGTGCCGCTTCCCCGCTGGTCTTTCAGGTGGACATACTCCATATCCCTGTCCACCCGCAGTTCAATCCTCACCACGAGTTCGTCTCCCACCTTGACCGGTCCGCTCACCGGCTTCAGCACAGGTCCCTTGCTCGTGTACTCTTTCACGAACAGGGTCTTCTTCAGTTTCAGAGGCGTTCCCTCGTAAGGAGTTACCTTTGACATATCCTCAAGGTACTGCCAGTGGACACTTCCCCACGAGACACCTTCGTCAACCTTCTTCACCGTGATTCTGCCCATCTCCGGCCTGATCTCCGCTCTCAGGAACTTCTGCTCGTAGAAACCGGTGCCTGCCTCAACCTTTTCCGGCTTGATCTCTTTGCCGGCGAGCGAGACGCTGACCAGTTTGTCCGATGCCAGAAGATTCCTTCCCCTTAGAAGCAGTGCGTAGATGGCGTCCGCGGTCGCCTTCGTCGTCTTCCAGTCCTGCGTCTGTTTCTGCTTGATGAGCCAGACCTTGCAGTCCTCAACCGCCTGTCTGTCTCCCATGACTTCGTCAAACGCCTCTATCATCACCGCCTGCGTCTCAATCGGCGCGCGGAACCACCACCAGGACAGTTCAAGGTCGCGCCAGAACATCCCCATCTCCTCGCTGGACACAGAACGCTCCTTGATGGACTTCATAATGTCCTGCGCGGTTGAGGCATCGCCGAACCGCTTCAGGGCAATCGCGAGGTGTCCCTGCGGCTGGCGCCAGTTCAGCGAGAGCCAGTAGGTGCGCGCCTGAGAGAGCCAGTAGTCAACCGCCTCTTTTCTCTCTGGCGGCACCGGCTTGTCCTTCAGGAAGAAACTGCGGCAGTAGAGGTACAGGGCAGTCGTGGCGCTGAGATGATTGCTGTCCTTGTTCCCGTGCTTCACAATCTCTCTGTACTGCTCGTCGGCCCATGCGTCAAGACGGTCAATCGCCCTGACCGCAGGCGACACATCCACATCCACGCCGAGATGCCTCATCCTGCCAAAGCCGGTGGTAATGTACAGCGTGATGTAGTCGTTCCGTCTGCCTCCGGGGAACCACGGCCACGAACCGTCCGGATACTGCCATTCGGTTATCTTTCGCAGAGCCCGGGACATCTCGTCGTTGAGCCGGTTGTCGTCAAAGAGGATGCCCACATTCTTCCTCGCCGCGCTCTCGTCCATTGCCTGCCTCAGCCACGGCGTCTCCTCAAGCATCACCGCCTTGATGTCCTGATTCTTCTCAAGGGGACTGTCCAGCGCGGGCGTGCCTTTCCAGAGGTCAAACACCCGCCTGATTTTCGGGTCTGACTGCGCGATGTACCTTGCGATGGAGTTTGCGTAGAACCTGTTGAAGACCTGCTCGGTGCACTCGTACGGATACTCCATCAGGTACGGCAGAGCCATCACCGCGTACCATGCGGGATGAGAGACCATCTGGACAGTCAGGTTCTCCTGTTTCAGCGTCCGCGACTTTCCCGAGTCAAGGAGTTTCTGGAACCTGAACTCCTTTGTCGCAGGACCCCGCACAGGCAACGGGAGGGACTCGGTGACAAGAATCCTCCTGCTGAGCACAGGCAGGAACCCTTCCTCTCCGTCTGAAAGCCGTCCTGTGGAGCCGACTGCCTTGTAGGTGAGGAAATCTGTTCCGTCGGGAACCGAGATGCGCCACGAGAAACTGCGCGATTCCTTCGACGGTATGTCAAACTGGATATCCGTGTTCCGGTTGCCGAGCGCGGCGTCTGCGGACGCAAGGGTGCGCGCATCAGCAAAGGTGAGCCGCACAGTGCCTGCCTGCCGCGCGGCGCTCTGGTTGGAGACCTTCACCGTAAACTCAATCACATCCCCTTCCCTCACGAACCTCGGCGGGTTTGGCTCCACCATCAGGTCTTTTGCGGTGACCACTTTGTCGGTCAGCAGTCCTGCCCTCAGTTCCCTGTCGTGGGCGAACCCGAGGAACTTCCACTCCGTCAGCGCCTCGGGCATCACAAACTCCATCTTCACGACGCCGTCCTCGTCCGACACGAGGTGAGGGAAGAAAAACGCAGTTTCGTTGAGATTCTTCCTCGCGGAGACCTTCTCAAGGTCAGCCGGGGCAACAGAAGACCCTTCTTCCGCACCGGCCCGCCTGTCAGCGGCGGCTTTTCTCTCTCCCTTCGACTGCTCCTCCGTCTCTAACCTGTTCATAGCGCGCGCCGCGTCTGCCGCAGGGGCTGGGGGGAGCGCCATCAGTGCCATATCTCCTTCTGCTCGCAGCATCCTCCCCCTTCCGCCTGCGCCGAAGTATGCGTATCCCCACAGATTGACGGTCAACTCGTCTGGGAACGACCTGTACCTGTAGTCAACGGACTTCTGGTAAGACGGCCACATCCCGAGAATGTGGGAGAACTGCCTGCCAGCGTTCTCAAACCGGGATGAGACCCTGTCGTACTCTTGCCTGAAGACGCCGAAGGATGAGCCCCACGAGTGGGGCAGATACGCGTCAAGAGAGGCGTCATACAGCGAGGCAACCATCTCGGCAACCGCCTTCTTCGCGTCGGGGCCGCTGATGACCGCCGTCCATATCTCCTTCTGTCCCGGCTCGAGTTTCGAGGTGAAACGCTCCCACCTCACCGTCAGGTTCTTATTTGTCCACGGCACATCAACCCGCCTGCTGGTGAGGTAGGCGCGGTTCTCCCTCACATAGGTGATGCGGACGATGAAGCCGCCACGCATCTCCTCGGTGACAGATTGTTCAATCACCTGCTGGGTGCGGTCAGCGTCCGTCCAGTAGGCGGCAACGATCTTTCCCCTGTGTTCTATCTCCACATACGCCCTTCCCTTCTCGTAGCCGGTTGCCCACAGGGCGATGAACTTCTCGCCCGGCTCAACAGACCACTTCGGCGCGCAGAGGTACTGGGGAATCGCGGTTTCAAATCTCTTCTGCGCCGGGTCAACAACCAGAAGCGGAAGCAGGGCGGCGACCTTCTTTCCGTACCTGTCTTTGGTCTCAAGCACTGCCCGGTAGACGCCTGCCTTCAGGTCAAACGGCACCGCAGCCGTGCCGCTGGCATCGGTGTCGAACTCCTTCTCGCTGACCATATCGGCAAGAGGCCACGAGTTCGGATTTGACGGGTCCGGCTTCGGCTGCGCGGCGCCTGACCAGCGGTACTTGCGAGGCACCAGAGCCGGCCTGCCGGGAATCTCCGGCTCCTTCAGCCGGTAGACCCGCACAACCCCTTTCGCAGCCTGACCCACGCCGTCGAGCGTTTTCGTGAAGACAGAGACAACGACAGGCGTTTCGGGCGTCTGCCATTCTGCAGCGCTCATTGATGCCGCAAGAGCCGTGTACCCCACGCAGACGGTCTTGCCTGCCGACCGCGTCTCTCCAGTAGTGTCGGTGACATCCGCGGTCACCTCAAACAGGAAGATCGGTTCGTCATTCTCCGGAACAGAAAGGTCCGGCTTTGCCGTGAAGGCAATCGTGAAACTGCCGTCCGCGGCGGTGACAGTTGAGCCGTGGGCAATCTCCTGACTGCCCCTTTCGGGAGGACTCCACCACCAGCGGTACCATCCCCACCATTCAGGGTATCTGACCTGCCTGACAACCCTGTACTTCACCTGCGCCCCTCCGATTGCCGCGCCGGTGTAGGCAGTTGCCTTGCCTTCCACGGTCACCATCTCGTTCAGTTTCGGCGCGTCTTTCGGCGGTTCAAGAGCCACCTGGAACTTCGGCCTCTTGTACTCTTCCACATTGACCGACACAGCGCCGCCGTACTGCTCGGCGGCGATGCTCATCCTTCCTGTGAGACGGTCTCTCGGCGCGGTGAAACTGCCACTGAAAGAACCGTAGTCGTTCGTTCTGTGCGCGTGCCTCTCTATCTCTTTCCCGTTCGGGTCCCTGAACACCACAGAGATGCTTGCTCCTCCCACGGTTTCGTAGGCGTCCGTATGCTGGTCAACTCTGATGCAGATGCCCTTGTAGTTCACGGTCTGTCCCGGACGGTAGAGAGACCTGTCGGTGAACAGCACCACCCGTGTATCGGACCGCTGGGGCGTTCCCGACCTGTACAGGTATGTCTGCTCGGAGGCGGCAAGTCGGTGCGAGCCGTATGAGGCGAGGAAAAAGCAGGGACGGTATCCTGAGCCGTCGGGGATCGAGATGCGGAACATCCCCTGCGCGTCTGTGGTTCCTGAAGGCCCCTGCGAAAAGACCTGTTCCCTCTCCTGCCATATCCATGACTTCACCTGCGCCTCTTTCAGCGGAGTTCCGCTCTTCGCGTCAAGGACAAACCCTTCCACCGCGCCTGTTCCCTGACGCGTCCGGAGAATGAGCGCAAGGTCGCTCACCCATACGGACGCATACGACACCTGATTGTTCCTCTCGCCGAACGACGGGTCGACGCTGGCGATGATAAAGTAGAAGCCCGGCTGCAGGGTCCCGGGCGCAGAGAAATACTCCGTTCTCTCTTTGTAGTCATCGGTCGCAGGCAGGTCAACCGACCAGGCAAGCGCCTCCTTCTTGCCGAGAACCTCTTTCAGCCTCCGGTCATCAACGTACTCAATGCCCCACGGGTTTCTGGTTTTCAGAAGCGATTCGTAGTCCCACGCAATCGCCTTGAAGTAGACCTTTGTCAGATTCCGGTAGGAAATGGCGATGTCGGGCCACGGGTCGTTCCAGACACGCTCTGTTGAGATGGAAAGCGACTTTGCCTCTATCTCCTTTGCGATGTTGTAGCACATCGCACCGCCGATGCTGTTCGGGAACGCGTCATATCCGCGCAGCGCCAGCGTCCGCGCCTCCACGAGGTCGCCTTCCTCCTGCACAAGACGCGCCAGTTGAGAGATTGCCCGCGCGGAGATCTCGTGGTCAGCCCACTGCCCGATGAATCTTTTCAGCGCCGCCCTGTACTTTTCGTTCTTCCTCTCGCCGAACGCCGTATTGTATCCGAATGTCAGCCGCAGGAGGTCCGCGTCAACGAATGCGGTCTGGTCAGCATCCTTCTGGTGGAACGAGAGAAGATTCTGGTATAGCTTCACCGCCTTCAGCGTCGGAGATTGTGCATCGGTCGTCTCCGGCTTCCACGCGAGAAACTCCTCCACCGTCCCGAAGATGGGACTGTCAGCGGATACCTCGAAGGCGTCCTCTGCCCTGGCGCCCGCCTGTTCACCCGCCTGATAGAAAGAGAGTGCCTCGTGCGCGATGAAGTCAAAGAGCGTCGGACGGTAGGTGTCCGGAACCGTGCCTTTCTGCAGGAGCGCGTCGTACTCACCGATGGGAATCGCCTTCAGTTTCTTCTCGTGGGAAAGGGCTTTCGTGAAGTGGGCGTCTATCTCAGCAAGGATGCGCGGCAGGTCCCACGTCGTGAAATCTTTGCCCGGTGGTTCCGCCGTCTGGGTTCTCTGTACGAACCTCCACCTGTTCTGCTGGAAGTAGTGCCAGTACCAGTGGGCGAGAATTGCCTCCATCACCGGCTTCATCTCGTCCGGCGCCTTCGCGATCTCTGCCTCAAGCCGGGTAATCCGCTCCTCCGGCTTGTTGCCCTGAATCGTGCCCTCAAGCGCTATCTTCTTCGCAATCGCCTTGATTGCCTCAGGATACGCCTTCTCCTTCACTGCCTGCGCGATGATCGGGTCAAGGCGCTCGATTGCGGTCTTTGGCAGCCCCTTGTTCACCGCCTCTTCCACCTTCTTCCACATCTCATCGCGCGGTCCCGCGGCGACAAACGCCGCAACTGCCGCAAGCGCCATCACGAGAATCAGAGTCCTTCTGCCCATGCTGTTCCTCCCGCGTGTTGTCCTGTTGGACACCCGAACTGCGCCAGAAGTTCCACCCAACTGTGTTCACCCCTGTCAATGCCCGTCAAAGTTTACCATTTTCCCGCCACGCAATCTCTGATAACATATCCGTATGCTTGAGATGCTCTTCCGCATCCATCCGGTAGGGCTCGCTTTTCTCGCCGGAATCTTTACGTGGCTGATGACCGCCGCCGGCGCATCGATCATCTTCCTCAAGAGGGGAATCAGCCAGAGATGGCTTGACTTCATGCTCGGGCTTGCCGCAGGCGTGATGATTGCCGCAAGTTTCTGGTCGCTCCTTGCCCCCGCCATTGAGATGGCGTACGACGCTGGCAGCAGGGTTCCGTGGGCGCCGGCCGCTGTGGGCTTCCTCCTCGGAATGGCTTTCCTGAGGGGCGTTGACAGGGTCCTTCCCCATCTTCACATCGGACTGCCCGACTCCCAGAAGGAAGGCATCGCGACCTCCTTGCCGCGCTCAACGCTTCTTGTCCTTGCCATCACCCTGCACAACATCCCGGAAGGGCTGGCGGTGGGCGTGGCGTTCGGTTCCGTCTCCGCGAACCACCTGCCTCAGGCGCTCCTTCCCGCGCTTGTGCTCGCGCTCGGCATCGGGCTCCAGAACGTGCCCGAGGGACTCGCGGTCGCAGGGCCTCTCGCGGGAGAAGGACTGTCGAAGGCGCGCGCGTTCTGGTACGGTCAGATGTCTGCGATCGTTGAGCCGATTGCGGCAGTCATCGGCTCCGCCGCGCTGTTTCTGGCAGCTCCCCTGCTGCCCTATGCGCTTGCGTTTGCCGCGGGCGCAATGATTTTTGTGGTGGTGGAGGAGGTCATCCCCGAATCGCAGAGGAACGGCTACGGCGACCTTGCCACCACAGGCACAATGATTGGTTTCGTCCTGATGATGGTGCTCGACGTGGCGCTTTCCCCTTAGTTCACGCCTCGCCGGTCTCCTCCCCGAATGCCGCGACGGGAACAACCGGCTTTCTCACTCCAACTGGCGTGCGCCACCTGCCAGTTCTATAGTAGGCGATGCTGGATGCCATTGAGATGAAGAAACTCAGCCCCATTGCGTACCACACCCCCTCAACTCCGCCCATGCGCCTGGACAGCACATACGCAACGGGGACCCTCACCACCCACAAACTCACCAGCGAAAACGCCGTCGTCACCAGCGTGTGGCCCGCGCCGTTGATGATGCCATTGCTGATGAACATCACTGCGAAAAACCCGTAGCAACTGCCGACAATTCTCAGGTATCGGGTTGCGAGACCGATCACAGCCGCGTCTGTCGTGAAGATGCTCGCCAGATGCCCCGGCGCGCTCACGGCCAGCGCGGAGACGCACAGGGTAATGCCGCAACTGATGAGGCAGCCCCACCAGAAGATCTCCCGTATCCTCTCGTACCTGCGCGCTCCGATGTTCTGTCCTGCAACGGTCGCCACCGCCATGCTCAACGTCATTGCCGGCATAAACGCGAGCTGGTCAATGCGCGAACCCACGCCGAACGCCGCGGTCGCATCCTCCCCGAAACTGTTCACAATACCTGTCACGAATACCATCCCGAGCGACACGAGGGACTGCTGGACTGCCGACGGGATGCCGATGCGCACCGTGACCGCGGTGGTCGGCAGATGGAATCCCGACAGTCCCAGCGAGGGCCTCACCGGACTGCGCTTGTTCTTCAGGTGGACGACGAGAAGCCACAGCCCTGTTGTCTGCGCGATGACGGCGGCCCACGCGGTGCCGTTGAGCCCAAGCGCCGGGAAGCCGAGCCACCCGAACATCAGCACGGGGTCAAGGATGGCCGTGAGGAGCACCGAGACGCTCAGGAAGGAAAGGGGGGTCGTTGAATCTCCGATTCCGAGGAGCATCGCCCGCGTCAGAAACAGCCAGAAGGAAGGAATCATTGACAGGAAGAAGATGCGCAGATACGCGACTGCGGGGCCGAACACATCAGGTGGAGTTCCCATCGCGCGCAGGATGTGGCCCGCGAAAAACTCGCCGGCGGCAACAAGCGCCAGCGCGAGCACCGTCAGGAGAGCGGTGGAGTTCTGCACGACCCTGCGGACCCCAGCAAAGTTCTGGCCGCCGTACTCCTGCGAGACAAGGATGTTGGTCGCAAGAGTCAGCCCCGCGCCCAGAGCCATTAGCACAAAGACGATGGGGAAACTCACGGTCACCGCCGCAAGAGCCGTCTTGCCAAGGAATCTGCCGACCCAGATGGCGTTGATGAAACTGTACGCGGTCTGGAGCGCGTTGCCGGCAAGCATCGGAAGGGAGAAGGCAACCAGATGGCGCGGGATGCTCCCGGTGGTCATATCCCTGCCGAACGATGCCTGAGGCGGAGTGGAACCCGGCATCTTTCGAACCAATTTGTCTTCGCCTGAACCTGTCAACATCCCTCCCCGCCGCCCGCGCCGCTACGGGTTCACATGCACCACGCGCGGAGGCGGAAACCCGTTGAATCTCGTCGCCGACGCAAGGGTATATGCGCCCATATGCTCCGCGTACAGCAACTCACCGACTCTCAGGTCTGGAAGACACGCGCAGGGGTACTTCGGGTCATTTGTGCTCGGCGAGACAGTGTCAAACCCATCGCAGGTCGGGCCGAACACGATGCAGTTGTGCCCCTCGCCTTCTTTGAACGCCTTCAACGTGTAGATCTGATGGTCAAACACCTGTCCGGAGAAACTGCCGTAGATGCCGTCGTCAATATAGTATGCCGTCATCCCCTTGCGTCTGCCTTTGCCGATGACACAGACCACCAGCGTGCAGGCGTTTGCGACGAGAAAACGTCCCGGTTCCGCAATCACCTCTATCTCTTCCGGGAAGCACCTCGCTATCTCTTCCCGCAGACGCCCCGCAAGTTCTTCAAACCTCATCATCCCGGCAGGCGCGTACTCCTCGGCGGGGAATCCGCCGCCAATGTCAAGAATCCTCCTGCCCGTACGCGAATTGGCGATGCGGTGGCCTCTTTCCTCCACCTTTCGAAACACCTCCGCCGCGGACTGTATCGCCTCTCTATATGCGTCACACGAGGTGCACTGACTTCCCACGTGGAAACTGAGTCCCTCGACAAGAAACCCCATGCGGAACGCTTCCACTGCAAGGCCGACCGCCTCCTCCGGAGTCGCGCCGAACTTGGAGGACAGGTCCACCACCGCGTCTTTGTTTGATACCTCAAGACGAAGGACAAGTCCTGCGTCAGGGCAGTGCCGCTTTATCTTCTCCAGTTCGTCAGCGTTGTCGTAGGTTACCAGCGGCTTGTAGGGATTCAGTTCGTGGAGGGTCTCTATCATCTTGATGGGGTGGGCGTAGATGATTCTGTCCCAGATGAACTCCTGCTGCTCCTCCGGAAGGAGGTGCGCGATGTTCCTGCGCACAAGGTGGAACTCGGGAAGAGACGCGACATCAAAACTCGCGCCCATCTCGTACAGTGTCCTGACAATGCGGGCATCCGAGTTTGCCTTGACCGCATAGTAGACCTGCACTCCCGGCAGGTGCTGCGTGAATCGACGGTAGTTCTGCCGCACCCGCTCGAGGTCAATGACGAAGACAGGCGTTCCCTTCTCCCGTGCAATCTTCTGGAGCACCTCTTGTTTCGTCTCCTCCGTCATCCGGTATGCCATCTGTCATCCTCCTACGGCACGAACAGGAAGTTGTGGAACTGCCACGGGTCGGATGTGTCCGCAGCGCTGTCCGGGTTCTCCTTGAAGAAGACATCCCGGTTCTTCAGCGGCGTCCAGTCGTACGGCTCCGACACGAACTTACCCAGCCACGGCTTCGCAATCTCCAGCACGAAGTCGTGCGGGAGGTCGTCAGGCAGACACAACCCACGCCTCGGGTTGTCAAGCATCCACAGCACTGCGCTCACCACGCCGATGGCAACCTGTATCGTGGTGGCGTTCTGTCCGGGAACAAGCCGCCTCGACTCCTCGATATCGAGGATGCTGCCCGTCCACCACGACTGGTAGGGATGCCCCATAATCAGCCCGCCGAGGATGTCCGCTCCTGACGTGATCTCGTGGTCCTGCAGAATCTTCAACTTCGGCTGAAGCCGGTAGTTCCTGCACCTCAGTTCATGCAGGGACGAGAGGGTCTCGTGGCACGGCATATAGGCGTAGTGAACCGTCGGCCGGTAGACAGGGACGCCATCCTTCCACACGGTACACCTCTCCGAGATGCCGTACGCCTCGCCGTGCCGGATGACCATCCCCACGATCTCCTGCTCGGGAATCCACGAGCGCACCCAGGTGTTGATGCCCATCTGGGGGAGGAAGATCTGGTTCTTCGGCCCGTACGGAGGCAGGCACGCGTTTCTCGGAAGGCGCTTCTCGTGAGTTCCCCAGCCAAGTTCCGCCGGCGCGGTGCCCTCCTCCCGCAGCCCCTCGATGCTCCATGTGCCGACAAACTCATCCACCTCCTTCGGCTTTGCCGCAATTTGCGTGTCTCGCTCGCTGCAGTGTATCACCTTCACGCCGAGTTTCATCGCAAGGTGGCCAAACCTGCCTTCCCTCGCGAGCAAGAGAAGTTCGTCCGCCTGATGCCGGGACACCTTTCCTTCCTCGCCAAGCCGCGTAGCAATGTCCACCAGGCCCTGCTTCACAAAGTGCGAGATGAGTCCGGGGTTCGCGCCGTGGTCAACGACTGCCGTCGGAGCATCCTTCCAGTGCTTCGTGAGTTCCAGGAGTTTCATCTGGCGGTAGTACAGCGATTTCTCAAACGGGCTCTTTTTCAGCATATCCTGCTCGGGATGCCACTGCTCGACAGAGGTGTTTACATACAGGACGCCGTGGTCGTGGCACCATCGGATCATCTCGCAGGTGTCAATGTTCCACGCCAGGTCGATGAGAAGCCCTCCCCTCTCAAGGTGAGCGGAGAGGACATTGCCCAGATTCCGCTCGTCTATCCGTTCGCGGGAGTACCTCACGCCTCGTTGCGTCCACGGCTTCAGTTCGCCCGCCTTGTCCTCAAAATCGATGACCGTCACCTGCGGCAGGTCAAGATAGTGAAAGAGGATGGGCATCGTGCAACGCGACACTGAACCGAAGCCCACGATGAGCACCTTCTTTCCAAACCGTCTTTTCCCGGCCGTCTTCATCTTCTCCCCTCCCTGTTCGTGTTGCGGCGCAAGAGTATACCCCACACGGCATCGAAATCAAGCGGGTTGATTCCGGCCTGCGAAGGAGGTGCGCTCCGCGCAGCGGGACATTCACCGTCTGCGCTCCCTCACGAATCTCACGACCGCGTCAACCGTTGAAAAAGCGAGGCACACGACCGTGTCAGCGCCTCCGTAGTAGATAGCCAGCCGTCCGGTATCTCCGTCGCACAGCATCGCGCACGGGAAGACCACATTCGGCGTGTCTCCCACGCACTCGTATGTCTCTGCCGGCGCGAGGAGATAGTCCGCGCCTCGCGCAACCACTTTCCACGGCTCCTCGAGGTCAAGGAGCGCCGCGCCCATGCTGTACACGAAACCGTTGCACGAGGTCAGCACACCGTGGTAGATGAGAAGCCAGCCCTCCGATGTTTCCAGAGGCACCGGACCCGCGCCTATCTTCGTTGACTGCCATCCGCCGCACGGCGCCATCACAAACCTGTGTCTTCCCCAGTGGACGAGGTCGGGGCTCTCGCTGTAAAAGATGTCGCCGAACTGCGTGTGCCCCGTGTCGCTCGGACGGGAAAGCATCGCGTAGGTGCCCTTGATGCGGCGAGGAAACAGCACCCCGTTGCGATTGTACGGCAGAGTGATGTGCTCCATCTGCACAAACTCTGCAAAGTCGTCTGTGTAGCCAAGTCCGATGCAGGGGCCGTGGTATCCTGCACACCATGTGATGTAGTACCTTCCGTCGAGAGGGGTAATCCTCGGGTCGTACTTGTACTCCGACGGAGCAACCGCCGGGGACTCCGGCCGGAACCGGATGGGACCGGGCTCAATCTCCCAGTGTATCCCGTCGGCACTCCTGCCCGCATGAATGTCCATATGCCGGCTGCGGTCGTCGCACCTGAACACACCCGCAAACCCTTCGCCAAAGGGCACCACCGCGCTGTTCAGCACGCTGTGAGAGGTCTTCGCCGCGTATCTGCCGACCACCGGGTTGCGGGAAAACCTCCACACCGTCTCATCGCACCCTGCCGGGCGCTCCTCCCACGGTATGTTGGGCAGGGAACCGCTGACAATCTGTACGGCCATCGCTCCTCCTTTCCGGCGAGAAGAATGCCGCCCGCCTGCCGCGCCGCCCTGCCCGAAGTGTAGTATATCCCCGCGGTCAGTTCAATATCTGTTTTCCGGGCGCGCGGCGCGCGGGTATAATCTACCTTTGCGCACATCCGGGAAAAGATATGAAGCAGACCGCCACGCTTGCCGTAGAGCATGTCGCCAAGGAGTATGAGACGCCGGCAGGTCCGCTTGTCGTCTTGAAGGATGTTTCCTTTACCCTGTGCGCGGGAGAATGGCTTGCGATTGTGGGACCATCGGGGTCCGGCAAGAGCACCCTTTTGAACATTGTCGGCTCGCTGGACAGGCCGACATCCGGTAGGGTCTTGTTCAATGGAGAGTGCGTGAGTGTTCTTCCGCCCGGCAAACTCGCCGCGTTCCGGAGTTCTTCCGTCGGATTCGTCTTCCAGGACCACCACCTCCTCCCCCAGTGCACCGCACTTGAAAACGTGCTGGTTCCCACCCTCGCTTCGTCCGCATCGAAGCACACAGGCAGGGCAGCCGCCGAGCGCCTGCTTGCCCGTGTGGGGCTTCAGGACCGGATGCACGCTCTTCCCGCCGAACTTTCAGGCGGCGAGCGACAGAGAGTCGCCGTCGCGCGCGCACTCATCAATAACCCTCAACTCCTCCTTGCGGATGAACCAACAGGAAGCCTTGACAGCGACTCAGCGGATGGGGTGAGCCGCCTCTTGTGCGATCTGAGCGCAGAGACGGGCATGATGCTTGTGGTCGTGACCCACAACCTTGATCTCGCACGACGTCTCCGCAGGGTCTGCCGCCTGTCCGGTGGCGTGCTCCACGACGCTGACAGGACATCCTGATGCAACGCGTCCTGTTCCGCACTGCGCACCGCCCGGCACACAGGTTCTCCCTGTGGACGCTGGCATGGCGCGGAGTTGTCCACTCCAGACGCCCGTATATGGCAGTCGTCCTCTCAGTCGGCATCGCGTCAGCCGTCATCACCGGCTCACTCGTCATTCGCGATTCCGTACGGACAACGCTTCGGAACCTCGCTGTGGAGCAGCTCGGCAATGTCAGGTGGGTGCTCACCAGCCAGCGGTTCTTCAGGCAGGAAACCGCAATGCTGATAGAACGCGCCTGCGGGAAAGGTATGCGCGTCGCTCCCGTCATCCTCTCAACCGGATGCGCGACGCACGAGGAAAGCGGCGCGGTTGCCTCCGGCGTCAGCATCGTCGGCGTGACGGATGAGTTCTGGCAGTTTTTTCCGTCCGGTCCTGCCGTGCCGCTTGACAGACGGCACGCTGTCGTCAACCGCTATCTGGCAGACGACCTCGGCGCCGGTCAGGAACATGCCCTCATTGTCTCACTGGCAAAGACAACGCCAGTTGCGCGCAGGACATCCTTCGGCAGAAGGGGAATGGGAGACACCGTGCGCGCCATGCGCCTGACGGTGTCAGGCATCCTGCCTGCGGAGGGAGCAGGCATTTTTTCTCTGCGCAACGACCGTCCCCGCCCCCGCATCCTTTTCGTCTCTCTGCCCTATCTCCAGGAGGCGTTGCACGAGGAAGGCAGGGTCAATGCGCTTCTTGCCACTGGGCAGGCAACGACCGAGGAGGTAAACACCGTCCTCGCCCGGTCGCTTTCTCTCGACGATATGGGCGTCAGGACTGTCAGGCATGCCAACTTCGTATCGTTCGACTGCGACTCCCTCGTGTTCCCCGCGCCGGTCGCCGACGCACTCCTGACAGCGGCGAGAGAGGAGAAGGTGCCGGCGCGTCCGGTCTCCATCTACCTTGCGAATACTCTCCGCAGTGTTTCCCCCCGGCCTGACGCGCCGCGGCGGTTTCTTCCGTACTCAATCGTGGCAGGCATTCCGTCGGAACCTGTCAGCGGCTTCCCACCACTGCGCACGCCGGCAGGCGACCCTTCGCCGCTGCCTCGGCCGGGAGAGATACTCCTGGGAAGATGGGCTGCCGACCGCCTTGCCGCGCGGCCGCAAGACCGCGTCGTCCTCACCGTCTACGAGGTCAATTCTGACGGCTCGCTTGGCACGCGCGATGTCGAATGCACCGTCTCAGGCATCCTCGGCCACGACACGGTATCGGTTGACAGCGGCTTTGTGCCGGCGATTGAACACATAACGGACGCGGCAACCATGGCTGACTGGGACCCTCCGTTTCCGGTTGACCTGTCACTCATCGCTCCCGACGACGAGGCGTACTGGCGGGCATGGGGGGCTGCCCCGAAGGCGTTCATCTCACTTGAGACCGCCGTCGACCTCTGGGGAAGATGGGCAGGCAGCGGCATCACCTCAATCCAGATGCCGAAACGCGACGGTTCCGGCGCACCCCTGTCTGACCGCGCGCTAAAACGAATTGAGAACCGCGCGGTCCGCCTTGCCGCAGAACCCTCAGGGTACCTGTTCCAGGACGCACGGCAGAAAGCACTTGCGTCCGCTGAAGGCACAACGGATTTCGGGCTCCTTTTCCTCGCTCTCGGCTCATTCCTCATCTTTTCAGCCCTCTTTCTCATCATGCTCCTCTTCGCCCTGACGGTTGACCGCCGCGCTCACGAGTTTGGCATCCTCCTGTCCACCGGATTCACCGGCAGAGAGGTTGAAGGCGTCGTGATGCGCGAGGCCGTCCTCCTTGCCGCCGCCGGGTCGTTGCCCGGCGCCGCGCTGGGTGTCGGATACGCGGCTGTCATCCTGAAAGGGCTGCGGACATTCTGGGCAGACGCCGCTGCCGGATGGCCGCTGTCCATCCACCTGTCTTTGCTGACGCTTTTTGCCGGCTGCGCAGCCGCGCTCGCGGTGTCGCTCGCATCGGTGTTCCTCGTGGCATCCCGCCTGCGCAGGTTCTCCGCCGTGCAACTGCTTGCCGGATGGCGCGCGCTCGCGGGGCGACCCCGGCGCGCAGCGCGCGCGGCGGGCTTTGCCATCGCCGTGGTGACAGCTGCAGGCGGCGCGTGCGCCTGTGTGTTCGGCAACGCGCCGGTGGTCGGGAGATTCATCGTTGCCGGCATCCTTTTCCTGCTCTCGTTTCTTTCTCTTTTCTCCGCCCTCCTTCAGCATCCCGCAGGAGCCGCTTCCGCCGCGAGATTCTCGTGCGCCACTCTCGCGTGGCGTGGCGCCTCCCGCAACTGGCTGCGCACTCTCCTCACTGCGGGGCTGATTGCCAGCGGCACATTCCTGCTTGTCACTGTCAGCGCCCACCGACGGGAGCCCGGCGCAGGTGCTCTCTCCGGGTGGACTTCCGGCACGGGCGGATTTGCCCTCGTCGCGTGGAGCGATATCCCGCTATCCTGCGACATCGGCACGGCGGCGGGCCGCGCGCAGATCGGCTTGAGCGACGAGGAGTCGAGGGCGCTGGAACGCTGCGCAATCTACTCGTTCCCCGCCAGCGACGGAGACGACATCAGTTGCCTGAATCTCCGGCGCACCGACGCCCCGCGCGCGATTGGCATCACGCAGCGGTTCGTGCGCGAGCGCGGGGGCTTCTCGTTTGTCTCTGTTGACCGCGCCCTCTGCGCAGACGCGGCAAGTCCCTGGAGCATCATTCTCAACGCCCGGACTGCGTTCCTTGACGCCGCAACCGCGACATGGAACCTCAGGGTCCGCATGGGAGACATCGTGCGCCTCGGACACAGACAGTTTGCGGTCGCCGGGCTCCTCAGGGAGAGCGTCTTCGCGGGCGCAGTCCTCATAGGAGAGGAACAGTTCCGCGACGTTTTCGGGCCTGATGCCGGATACAGATTCTTCCTCATCGACGCGGCGCCTGAGGACATCCAGGCAGTCACCTCCCTGCTCGCAGAACGATTCGGAACGCTCGGCTTCCGGATGACTCCTGCCCGCGAGGTCCTCGCCTCATACCGGCGGCTTGAGAACACCTACATCGCAGCGTTTGAAACACTCGGGGGATTCGGATTCCTTCTGGGCACTCTTGGACTTGCCGCTGTCATCCTGAGGAGCATCTTCGAACGCAGGCAGGAACTGGCCCTGCTCCTCGCCGTCGGTTTACAGGCACGGCAGGCAACTGGTATACTCATCTCAGAAACCGTGTTCATTGTGCTCGCGGGGATGACGGCGGGAATTGCCTCGGCGCTCATCGCGTCGCTGCCGGCGCTTCTCTCTCTTGAACGCACAGTGAACTGGATGCGGGTTGCGGCAGTCCTGCTCGCATGCGCACTTGCAGGCGCTGGTGCCGCCGCCGCCTGCGCGAGGTCTGTGACACGGCAGATTACCCCCGCATCTTTGCGCACGGAATAGGGACGGGCAGACACACAGGAGGTACCATGTGGATGCGACGTGCGGCATTGCTGGCAACGTGCCCGGGCATCATCGCGCTGGCAAACGGATTGCTCGCATCTGGCGACTGGCCGCTCTTCCGAGGCAACCCGCACCAGACAGGGGTCTCCTCGTCCCGCCTGCCCCAGAAGATTGCCCTTCTGTGGACATACGAGGCACGCCAGCCGATACGGTCAAGTCCTGTCATTTCCGGCGACACCGTCTACATCGGCACCGACAGCGGCTTTCTGCTCGCACTCAACCTTGCCGACGGCAGGGTGAAGTGGAAGTATGACACGGGCGCACGCCGACCGGTGAGAGCCGCTCCCGCGGCAGGTCAGGAAAAGGTCTATGTGGGCGATGACACGGGCGTCTTCCACGCGGTCAACAGCCTCACGGGCAGGCGGGTGTGGACATTCAGGACAGGACAGCAGATTGTCTCGGCAGCCAATGCGTCCGGGACCGCGCTTGTGTTCGGTTCCTACGACCGTTTCGTCTACTGCCTTTCGCCCGCGGGCAAACTCCTCTGGAAGGCGGAAACAGAGGCGCAGGTTCACGCCACTCCCTGCGTGTTTCCCGGCGGAGTGGCTGTCGCGGGATGCGACGGGGTTTTGCGCGTCCTGTGTCTGGCAACCGGCGCCCAGACCGCCGCCATAGACGTGCCGGGCAATGTCGCGGCAAGCCCCGTCTTTGCCGATGGCAAACTGTTTGTCGTCACATTCACGGGGAAGATTGCGTGCGTCGACGCGGGGTCAATGAACACCGTCTGGGAAACATCGGTCAGTCAGGACGAGTCGGTGCCGGTCGCGTCGTCTCCTGCCGTGGCGGGCGGCCGCATCGTGTTCGGGTGCAGGGACGGCTCCCTGCGCTGCTTTGACACGGCGGACGGCAAACCGGTCTGGAAGTTTTCCACCCGCGGGGACGTTGACTCCTCGCCCGTCATCTGCGGAGAGAGGGTCTTCGTCGGAAGCGCTGACGGCACCGTGTATGAGGTTGACCTCAGCACGGGCAGGCGCAGATGGAGTTTTACCGCCGGCGCGGCGGTTTTTTCGTCTGCGGCAGTCGCGCAGGAACGGCTCGTCATCGCCGCGGAAGACGGAGCCGTGTACTGTTTCGGGGACGTTTCTTTGAGAAAGAAGTCGCAATGAACCGACGCGTCGCTCTCCTTCTCCCCGTGATGGCTCTGCTGGCCGCCTGCGTTGCGACCGTCGGCGTGTGGCTTCGCGCGTCGCGCGTCGAGGGCATCGAGCCCCGCCTGCCCTCTGGCGAGCCCGAACTCAACGCGGAGGTTCCCCTGTCAGAGAATGTGCAGGGTATCCTTATTTCAGGGGCGGGAAAGCCGTCCGCCTACCCTGGCGAGTGGCCCCAGTTCCTCGGGGAACGCAGGGACAACATTGCGCGACCCGACCCGCCTCTTGCCGCGTCGTGGACTGCGCAGAGCCCGCGCGTGCTGTGGAAAGTGCATCTTGGCGAAGGGTATGCAGGACCCGCTGTCCGCGGCGGCAGAGTTTTTCTTGTTGACTATGACGAAGCGCATCTGTCCGACGCCATCAGGTGCCTGTCCCTTGACGATGGTGCCGAGATATGGAGGTACAGTTATCCGGTCAAGATCAAGCGGAACCACGGCATCTCGCGCACGGTTCCCGCCGTGACAGACCGGTATGTCGTGTCCATTGGACCACTGTGCCACGTCACCTGCCTTGAGATGGAGACAGGCGCGCCTGTCTGGAAGATGGACATGGTGCGGGAGTTCGGAACCGAGGTGCCTCCATGGTACACGGGACAGTGCCCGCTAGTTGACGGCGACGCTGTCATTCTTGCTCCGGGAGCCACGCCTCTCATGATGGCGGTCGAACTGGCAACCGGCAAGGTGCGCTGGCAGACGGAGAACCCCTGCTGCTGGCACATGACGCACTCGTCCGTCGCCAAAAGCGACGTTCCGGTGCGGCAGTACATCTACTGCACGACGATGGGCGTTGTCGGCGTCTCAGCCGATGACGGCCGCCTTCTGTGGAAAAAGAAGGACTGGAAAATCGCCATCGCCAATGTGCCGACGCCCGTGCCGATAGGAGACGGCAGGGTTCTGCTCACCGGCGGGTACAACGCAGGCGCCGCGATGATACGTCTTCCCTCAGGAGAGGGAGAGCCGGACGAACTGTTCCGCCTTCCCGCATCCGTATTCGGCTCAGACCAGCAGACACCGATTTTCTCAAAAGGGTTCGTGTACGGCGTCATTCCCGGCGGAGAACTCGCCTGTCTGGACCTGTCAGGCGCAGTCAGGTGGACAAGTGGCCCATCAGCGAGGTTTGGCCTTGGTCCCATCCTTCTCGCCGGCGACTTCATCCTCGCGCTCAACGACCAGACCGGCACTCTCGTGATGGCCGACGCGTCGCCCGACGGCTACCGCGAACGCGGGAGATTCAAGGCGCTCGACGGGCACGATGCGTGGGCGCCGATGGCGCTTGTCGGGCACCGGTTGCTTCTCAGAGATTCAAAGACGCTGGTGTGTCTTGAACTGCCGTAGACGAAAGGGAGAACGATGAACAGACGCGAGTGGCTGCATCACGCCTGCCGGTTTGGCATGTTCTGTCTGCTCGGCGCGGTGACCGGCAGGTCTCTCACGGCCCGCAGCGATGAACGCAGTCGTGCCCGGCGATACGCGCGCTGCGAGCGGTGCCCCGCAGTTTCCTCCTGCGAACAGCCCGACGGACAGGCAGCCCGCAGGTTTTTTGGCAAGAGGAAAACGGAAGGCGCCTCCCCGTCGCCCGGGCTGTGCGACATGGAATGAAGATGGCGGAGAAACCTCTTGACAGGCGGCAGTTCCTCAGGAGAATCGGCTTCGCCGCGTGCGCGGCCGGGCTTTCTGCCGCGGCAGCCGCTGCGGCGCTGCGGGCGCGTCCTGGCCAGCGCGTCTGGCAGATAGACCCGTCCAGATGCGTCCACTGCGGCAGATGCGCCACCCACTGCGTTCTGAAGCCGTCGGCGGTCAAGTGCGTGAAGGACTTTTCCATCTGCGGCTACTGCCGGCTGTGCTTCGGATTCTTCAGGACAGACCCGTTGTCGCTGGACACCGGCGCGGAGAACCAGATGTGCCCCACAGGCGCCATCGTCCGCACCTTCATCGAGGTGCCATACTACGAGTACCGGATTGACGAAGACCTGTGCATCGGTTGCGGGAAGTGCACGAAGGGCTGCAACAGGTTTGGCAACGGCGCGCTCTATCTTCAGGTGAGGCACACCCTCTGTCTGAACTGCAACGAGTGCGCCATCGCCAGGGCCTGTCCCGCAAACGCCTTCGTCCGTCTCCCCGCCGAACAGCCGTACTTCGTGACGCGAGAAGGAAAGCCGCCAGTATGAAACGCGCATGCGCCATCTTTTTCTGCGGGTGTCTGATGCTGGCTCACGCACAGCCGCTCAGGTTTCCGCCGCCGCAGTTTGAAACGAACTATACCAGGCCAACCACAGAGTTCCCCGCGGCTGCCGCGGCGTGGAAGGACTGGGCTGATGTCGCGGCACTCGCCGGGGCGCTTTGCCTTGCCGCGTGGTTCGTCCTCCGCCTGCGCAGCCGCACCGCAGTATTCTGGCTCAGCATCGCCTGCCTTGCCTACTTCGGCTTCGTGAGGCACGGATGCACCTGTCCCATCGGCGCGATGCAGGATGTGTCTGCCGCATTCGCGGACAGAGATTTCCGCCTCCCCGCAACCGTTGCCCTGTTCTTCGCGCTGCCGCTTGCCGTATCGCTCCTTTTCGGCAGGGTGTTCTGCAGCGGCGTCTGTCCTCTGGGAGCCATCCAGGATATTGTCCTCATCAGACCGGTCAGGGTGCCTGCGGCAGTGCAGACAGGCCTCGGCATTCTGCCGTGGGTCTATCTCGGCGCCGCGGTACTGTTTTCCTCCCTTGGCGGCGGATTCATCATCTGCCGCTTCGACCCGTTCGTCTCCTTCTTCCGGCTCAGCGGACCGGCTGGTGCGCTTGTCTCCGGAGGAGTCATCCTTGCAGTTTCCACAGTGGTCGGCAGACCGTACTGCAGGTTCGTCTGCCCGTACGGACCGCTTCTTGGCCTGTGCGCACGCTGGGCGTGGAAGCACGCGCAGATTACTCCAACGACCTGCGTGGACTGCAGCCTGTGCCGCAACGCCTGCCCGTTTGGGGCAATTCTTGAACCCGCCCCCTCAGGGATAGAGGAACGCAGATGAGAACAGTACTTTCTCGCGCGGTCAGATATGCCGCAGTCCTGCTGGCACTCGCCACCGTCTGCGGCGCGTCCCTCGCAGGATTCCTCGCCGGGCCTGTTCTCGCGTCAGGTCACCCGGCTGTCAGGTTGTATCGCGCATCTCTTTCAGCACAACCAGGAAGCCCGGAAGCAGACGCGGCGAGAGTTTCCGGCGCTTTGCCTGAAGAGGCGGCCGAGGAGGCGGCCCGCGTGGTTGCGAAGTTTCGGGCAGGAGGCGCGCTCTTCGGAGGATGGTGCGCAATGGTCGCGCTGATGCATATGGCGGGGGCGGCGACTCACCGCGCACGCACTGAGTACGAGATTGATAGGAAGATATGCGTCTCCTGCGCGAGATGCTTTTCCAGTTGCCCGCAGGGCACGCAGCCGCGCAAAACAACAATACGCGCAGGCACACCAGGATGACCACTCACAACAGCCAGAACGACCCGAGTCGGAGACGCGACCAGAGGTTTTTCGCGCTGGCTCTTGGCGCGGTCTTTTCGCTCTTCACAGGGGTTGTCCTCGGAGTCCTGATTGCGACCAGCATCTCGCAGAAAGAAGGACTGCCTGATGCCCCGCAGCTCGAAGCGCTCAGGACACTCCTCGGCAAAGGCGCGCAGACAGAGGAGATCAAGGAGGCAATCCGCAGCCTGGATGTCGTGTTGAGGAAGGAGTACTTTTCCGCGCAGGCGCGGATAAAGATCGGCGCGTGGCTTCTTCTGGCAGGGGTCGCAGGACTCATCGCCTGCGGCAGATGGTACTCTTCCCTTGACCCGGCGCCTGTCGTGCCCATCACCCTTGCGGAAAGGTACGACGAAGACAGATGGAACAGGCGCAGAAGGGTCCGCCTGGCGGCTGCCGCGTCCACAACCGCAGCGCTCATCGCGGGACTCTGGGGAATCGGGCTCTGGCAGCAGAAAGCGGCGCAGCATCAGCCGGCGCCGACACCCGCGCCCTCAGTGCAGCCAGCTCCTCTGCCTGCACCGCCCGTTCAGGAAGGCAGAAGGGAGATTCCTCTGCGCACCTCGACCGTTTTCAAGGACAACTGGCCCGGATTCAGGGGAACTGACGGCATGGGCAACGCTCCTGACGGAATATGGCCCGAGACGTGGGACGCGGCAACCGGGCAGAACATCGCGTGGAAGACGCGGGTCCCGCTTCCCGGGAAAAGTTCTCCAATCGTCTGGGCTGACCGCATCTTCCTCACCGGCTTCGACCAGCGCGCACTCGCCGTGATGTGCTTTGACCGGACCACCGGCTCTCTTGTCTGGAAGAAGGACATCCCGTCTTCGGTGCCCCGTCCGCGGGTGCTTGAGATGACAGGATACGCCGCTCCAACGCCGGTCACCGACGGCAGACGGGTTTTTGTCTTTTTCGCGACCGCGGACCTTGCCGCGCTTGACTTTTCGGGGAACATCCTCTGGCAGAAGAACCTCGGCGCGCCGGAAAATCCCTACGGTATCGCGACCTCTCCAGTCCTTGCGGGAGGACTGCTTGTGCTCCAGTATGACCGGGGATACGCTCCCAGCGATAATCTTTCCGCCCTCATCGCCTTTGACCCCGCAAACGGACGCGAGGTGTGGCGCACACCAAGGCCAGTCGGCAGTTCGTGGAGCACCCCGCTTTTGTGCCCGTGCGGAAGGCAACTCATCACCGCGGCAGAACCGTGGCTGATTTCGTACGACCCGAAGACAGGAAAGGAACTGTGGCGGGCAGATGGCATAGGCGCCGACCACGCCGCCTCGCCCGTGATGGCCGGCACACTGGTGTTCGTCAGCAATGCGAACAGCAAGGCGATGGCTGTCAACGACGAGGGAAAGGGAGATGTGACCTCAACCCGCATCGTCTGGACTGCTGAAGAGGGTCTTTCGGATACCGCCAGCCCTGTCACCGACGGCAGTTTCTTCCTTCACGCAAACAGTTCAGGAGAGGTCACCTGCTACCGGGTTCCTTTTTCAGATGAGCCGGCGCGAGAGCCTGACCGACCGCTGTGGTCGCATACCTTCGAAGGGTCTGCTTTCTGGGCTTCGCCGGTTCTCGCGAGAGACCTTGTGTACCTCTTTGACGACCGCGGCAGGTCTTTTGTCGTTCCGCTGGCAGAGCAATTTTCCGTAAAGGCACAGGGAGCGCTTGGAGAAGGGGTGTTCGCGTCGCCCGCCTTTGCGGATTCCTCCATCTATGTGCGCACGGAGAACCATCTGTTCTGCATCAGAAAGGCACCGCAGTGACCACAGGCACGGATACGCTCAACATCGCCCACACCGTGGAGCAGATTGTAAAGTCGGTGGGGGACACTCCTGACAGGGCGCTTGCACTGCTGCAGGCGATCCAGTCGGAGTTCAACTACCTGCCGCGGGAGGCGCTGGAGCATCTCTGCAGGATCACGGACATCAGCCCTGCCCGGATTTCAGGACTTGCCACCTTCTACAACCAGTTCCGCATGCTTCCTGCCGGCAAGCACCTCATCAGCGTGTGCCACGGCACCGCCTGCCATGTGGCAGGCGCGGAGCGAGTGATGGACGCCATCAGGCGCCACCTGAAGATTTCGCTGAACGCGGACACTGACGACACCCGCCTGTTCACGGTTCAGAAGGTCTCCTGTCTCGGTTGCTGCTCACTTGCGCCGGTTGTGCGCATAGACGGCCGCACCTACGGACGTCTCACTCCAATGAGTGCGCCGCAGGTCATCCAGCGATTTCTCAAGACCTCGTCCACGCGGCCAGCGCGAACGCGGCGGTTCGTTCCCGCGCAGGCGGCGCCCGCGGCGGAACTTCGCATCGGCCTCGGCTCGTGCTGCGTCGCAAGCGGAAGCGGCGCCGCGTTCACCGCGCTGGAGGACGCTGTCGCAACGCTTGGCGTTCGCGCCAAGGTGAGGTGCGGCGCCTGCGTCGGGATGTGCCACAGGGTTCCTCTCGTTGAGTTCATCAGTCCCGACGGCGTGAGGATGCGCTACGGCAAAGTAACACCGCAGGCAGCACGGGCAATCGTGGCGGCGCACCTCAAACCCTCAACTCCTCTCGGCAGGATATCCAGTGCTGTTCGCTCCTTTTTCTCCCGCATGGTGGACGATGCCGCGTGGGTGAGACCCGAGACGCTCCGCATCAGCGATGACGACCCCGACGCCTGCTCGTTCCTCGGCAAACAGAAGCATCTTGTGCTGGAAGGGTGCGGCGAACTCGACCCGCTTGATATGGACGAGTATGTGAGAAAAGGAGGCGGAAGGGCGCTTGAAACCGCTCTTCTTGAAATGACGCCCGACGCCGTGATTGACGCGGTTGTCTCTTCCGGACTGCGCGGAAGGGGCGGCGCCGGATTCCCCACCGGAGCAAAGTGGCGTGCAGTGCGCAACCAGCCCGGGGAGACGAAGTATCTCGTGATGAACGGCGACGAAGGAGACCCCGGCGCCTTTATGGACAGGATGCTCCTCGAATCGTATCCCTTCCGCGTCATAGAAGGCATCATTATCGCCGCCTATGCCTGCGGATGCCGGCAGGGGTATCTGTACATCCGCGCCGAATACCCCCTCGCCCTCCAGAGGATGAGGCAGGCGCTGAGGATGTGCGAAAAGCGGGGCTGGCTCGGCGACCGCATCCTTGGAACCTCCTGTTCACTGCGCCTCGACATTGTGGAGGGAGCAGGCGCGTTCGTCTGCGGAGAAGAAACCGCGCTTCTTGCCTCTATAGAGGGCAGACGGGGAACCCCGCGGCTCCGTCCTCCGTACCCGTACGAAAGAGGTCTGTGGGGTAAACCGACCAACATCAACAATGTGGAGACATACGCCGCCGTGCCGTGGATTATCATCCACGGGCCCGAGGCATTCGCCTCGATAGGAACCCCGGGAAGTCCGGGCACCAAGGTGTTCGCGCTGGCAGGCAGAGTCCGCAGAGGGGGGCTCATCGAAGTGCCGATGGGCGTGACAGTGCGCGATATTGTCGAGGAAATCGGAGGCGGAGTGCCTGAAGGACATACCTTTAAGGCAGTCCAGATAGGCGGTCCGTCAGGCGGCTGTATCCCTGCATCTCTCGGCAACACGCCCGTTGACTTCCTTTCCCTTCCCGCCACAGGCGCCATTATGGGCTCAGGCGGCCTTGTGGTGCTTGATGATACCTGCTGTATGGTGGACATCGCGAAGTACTTTCTTCAGTTCACCCAGAGCGAGTCGTGCGGACAGTGCACCTCCTGCCGCATCGGGACAAAGAGAATGCTGGAGATTCTGGAGCGGATATGCGACGGAAAGGGAACCGCTCAGGACCTTCCTCTCCTTGAATCTCTCGGAAGGCAGATACAGAAATCAAGTTTGTGCGGACTGGGACGCACCGCCCCAAACCCGGTGCTCACAACCCTGCGGTATTTTCGCGACGAGTACGAGGCGCACATCGCGCGCAGATGCCCGGCGAAAAAGTGCCGGGCGCTCATCCGCTACCTCATCACAGACCGGTGCACCGGCTGTACGAGATGCAGCCAGTTCTGTCCTGCGGGAGCAATCGCTGCCCGGCCGTACGAGCAGCACGAGATAGACCCGCAGAAGTGCATCCGGTGCGGCACCTGCCGCTCCGTCTGTCCCGCAGACGCCGTGGAGGTCGCGTCGGATGGATAGGAACATCAGGCTGACGATAAACGGGATCCCTGTTGATGCAGAACCGGGAGACACCATCCTTGAAGCAGCCCGGCGGGCTGGCATCGCCATACCGACGCTCTGCCACAAAGACGGCCTTCCTCCCGCTGGTTCCTGCTTCATCTGCGCAGTCCGCATCGAGGGCTGGCCGGGACTGTGGCCATCCTGCGCCACCCCTGTCCAGAACGGACAGACGGTCACCACCGACTCCGAAGAGATCCGCGCCTGTCGGAAAGCGGCGATAGAACTTCTGCTTTCCGACCATATAGGCGACTGCGTCGCCCCGTGTGTCCGCGCCTGTCCCGCCCGTCTTGACATCCCCCGGATGAACCGCCTCATCAAAGAGAAGAAGATTCCGGAAGCGCTTGCCGTCATCAGGCAGGCACTCCCTCTTCCTCGCACGCTCGGCCGCATCTGCGGCAGATACTGCGAACGGGCATGCCGCCGGACGCCGTCTGGAGGAGCGGTCGCCATCTGCGGACTCACACGGTTCGCCGCGGATATCGGAGGATGCCGGTCCCACCTGCCTGTGCGACGTTCTTCCTCAGGCAGGAGGGTTGCGATTGTCGGGGCCGGCGCGGCAGGGCTGTCCGCGGCGTGGTTCCTCCTTCTGGCGGGTTATGACTGCGCCGTCTTTGAGGCAGAAGACAGAGCCGGAGGTCTGCTCCGTTTGATACCCGGCTTCCGTCTCCCCGAAAACACGCTTGACGCCGACATTGCCGACATCGTCTCCCTCGGAGCCGACCTCAGGACCGGGGTGCGCGTCGGCAGGGACATTGACCTCAACGCTTTGCGCAGAACATATGATGCCGTTCTGTTCTCTGACGGCGGCCGCAGAGAGGCTCCCGCCGCGTTTTTGGCAGAAGGGGCCGCGGACGGCCTCTGCTTCCTCCGTGACCTCTCCGGAGCGCCGACACCTTTGCGGGGGACAGTGATTGTCATCGGGACCGGCGCCGCCGCGTCTGATGTCAGCAGAAGCGCGGTTCGTCTCGGCGCCCGGCGCGTGCTCTTGCTTGCGCCTGACACGCCGGGTTTGGACAGCCCTGAGGCAGAAGCCGTCTCCGCCGCGGCGGCGGAAGGCGTGAGCGCGACAAGGGTCAGGCACGTGGAGATTGCCCGGGCAGGCAGCCGCTTCTCCGTCAGATACCGCACGAAAGAGACGACGACAGTCATCGAGTGTGAGTCGGTCATCGCTGTTCCGGAACGGCTGCCGTCCGATTCCCGCGCCAGAGAAGAAGGTGTATTCACTGCCGGTGAAGCCGTCTTTGGCCGCCTGTCCGCTGTCCACGCAATCGCAGACGGAAAACGGGCGGCCGAGAAGATTGTCCGATACCTCTCGGCGTCCCCTGCGGCCGAAGAGAAGCCCCAGATATTCGTGAGTATGGGGCGCCTCTCTGACGAGGAAGAGCGCAGGTTTCGCGCGGGATTCTCCGAGCGCGAACGCCACAGTCAGCCGGCTCTGCCGCCTGAAGAGGCGGTGAGAAGTTTTCGGGAGGTCTCAGACAACTTTTCCCCTGAGGACGCGACAGGCGAGGCAGACCGATGCCTTCAGTGTTCCTGCCTTGCTGAAACCGACTGCCTTCTGCGCCATCTCGCGACAGAGTACGGAGCGCACACGCGGACTTTCAGGGGCGAACGGAGAAAGTTTGAGCGGGACACCTCGCACCCGCAGGTCGTGTACGAACCAGGGAAGTGCATCCTGTGCGGCAGGTGCGTGCGGATGGCAGAACTCCTCGGTGTCAGACCCGGGTTTGGATTCTCGGGAAGAGGGTTTCACACGAAGGTCTGCGCGCCCTTCGGGTCAAATGTCCGGGAGGGGCTTGGAGACGCGGCGGCTGCCTGTGCCGACGTGTGCCCTACCGGAGCGCTGCGCAGACGCAGAGAACCGCCGAAATGAAGGTTGCGTACATCTCTGCAGGCGCCGCCGGCAGTTACTGCGGCGCGTGCAACCGCGACGCGCTCATTGTGCGCGAACTCCGCGGGCGCGGACACGACGCCATCCTTGTTCCCCTGTACACTCCGCTGAGGACTGACGGAGATGCTCCTGCGGCGGCAGGTCTATTCTACGGAGGCATCAACTGCGTTCTGCAGGAACGGATCCCCCTTTTTCGCAAGACGCCGCGGTTTCTTGACCGGCTCTGGGACTCTCCTTTGTTGCTGAAGGCGGTCAGCAGGTTTGCGGTGAGCACCAGACCGGAAGAACTCGCAGAGATGACCATCTCTGTCCTTCGCGGGTCGCAGGGAAGACAGGCAAAAGAACTGAACCGGCTTCTCGCGTTCCTTCGCCAGTCGCTAGCGCCCGATATTGTGCACCTGACCAACTCACTGCTTCTCTGCATTGCTCCTGCGGTCAAGGACCGCATCGGCTGTGCTGTCGTCTGCTCTTTTCAGGGAGAGGACTCGTTCCTTTCCCGCTTCCCGGAGAAGTGGAGGCAGACAGCCATCGGACTCATGCAGGACTGCGCGGCCGCAGTTGACCTCTTTGTCTCCGCGGGCCGCAGCCACGCCAGCGCGATGGCTTGCCTTCTTCGCATCCCTGAAGACCGCGTCAGAATCGTTCCTCCTGCCGTTGACCCCGCCTATCTGGCTCTTCCGTCAGAACGGCCTGACCGTCCCTTCAGAATAGGATTCCTCTCCCGGCGTTCGCCGGCAAAAGGGCTTGACACGCTGGTTGAAGCCTTCTGTATCCTGTGCCGCACAGGCAGGGGAGATGAGATTCTTTCCGTCGCGGGCGAGTGCCCGGGCACCCTGCGCGCTTTCTGGTTTGCGCAGGCAAGACAGCTGAGAAGACAAGGACTTCTGGCCCGGCTGGAGGAGTTTGGGCAACCCGACTTCGAGGGCAAGAAAAGATTTCTTTCCCGCTGCTCCGTGTTCTGCCTGCCAGGCAGAGGCGAGGAACAGAGAGCCGCCGCCTGCCTTGAAGCGCTGGCGGCAGGACTGCCCGTCATCACCTCTGCGACAGGCGTTGCCGCAGAGGTGGTTGAAACGACAGGCGGCGGCGTCCTCATTCCGCCTGACGACCCCGTCGCGCTTGCGAGGACGCTTGGCTTTCTCAGGGACAACCCGGGACATCGTGCGCGACTGGCGCGCTCTGCACGCGAGGGGGTCCGGCTACACTTCCTGCCTGAGACGATGGTCAAAGAGATTGAAAAAGTATATACTGAAGCGTTGCGAACGAGCCAGTGTAAGCCAAAGGAGAGGCAATGAGGCGAATGACGATAACATTGTGCGGATGCGCGGCACTTGCGATGTCCGTCTGCGCGTATGCGGGCGACTGGCCTCAGTTTCTTGGTCCGGACAGGGACAATGTCGTCAAGGACTTCCGGGGACTGCCGAGACAGTGGCCTGCGGAGGGGCCGAAGGTGCTCTGGTCTGTCTCTGTCGGTCCCGGCTTCGGTCCTGCCGCTGTCTTTGGCGACAGCGCATTCATCCTTGACAGGGATGCCACGCAGGGGAGCGAGCGAGATATACTCCGCCGCCTCCGGCTCTCGGACGGTTCTGAGATATGGCGCGCAACCTTTGACGCGGTCGGCAGAACAGACCGCAACGGGAGCCGCAGTACTCCTGCCGCAGACGGAAAGTATGTCTTCGGCATCGGGCCGATGGGAAACATCTACGCGGTCAATTTCTCCGACGGCAAGACCGTCTGGACCGCTCATCTCCTCAGGGACTGGGACGCTCGCAGACCGAACTGGGGAGTGGCGACATCCCCTCTCCTCTACGGCGATTGGGTCATCGTCTCTCCCTGGGGAACCAAGGCGTCTCTCGTGGCGTACGAGAAGGCGACAGGCAGGGTCGTCTGGACAACTCCAAACCCGATGCCGCCACAGGGAGACACCTGCCAGGACTACGCCTCGCCTGTCCCGGCGACGATTGCCGGCAAGAGAATGATTGTGGCTACCGGCAGAAAAGGGTATCTGATAGGAGCAGACGCGCAGACGGGCGCGCTCCTCTGGGAGTACAGGGAGTTTTACGACATGTGCTCCGCTCTGCGGATGTCGTGGCAGATTCCGTCTCCGCTCATCCTTCCAGACGGCCGCATCCTCGTCAGCGGCGGGTACGGAGCGGGAGCGGCGATGGTCAAGGTGGAAAGAGACGGAGACGGATGGAAGACATCAACCCTGTGGATGAACAAGAACCTTCGGTCCCATGTTGCCCCGCTCATCGTCTACAACAACCATATCTTCGGCACAGATGACGGAGCGCTCCGCTGCCTCGATCTTGAGGGAAACATCAAGTGGAGCGGACCCAATCCCCGCAAGGGAAGCATACTCCTTGTCGACGGACTCCTCTTCTATCTGCAGGCAGACAAAGGGGAACTGGTCGTCGCAGAGGCAAGCCCAGAGGCGTACCGCGAACTTGGCAGGTGGCCGATTCTCTCCGGAGAGGGGATGGACAGTCAGGTGTGGGCGCCCATCGTCTTCAGCAACGGCAAACTGTTCATCCGCAATCAGGCGCGGCTTGTCTGTCTTGACCTGATGGCAAAGTGAGTGCGTACAGGCGTCGGGCTGTCATCTGCCGCCCCTTTGCCCCATCCACGGACAGTCGTCCCTCTGCGGGCATTCGGCGCACGAGTGCTTTCGGGACAGAAGGGGAAGGATGACAAAGGCGTCTGCCACAAAGAGAACCAACAGGACAAGCAGCGGCAGGGAGAATCCTCGAAGAAGCGCGTATCCCCCGCAGAGGACAGGGATGATCCACAGCGGAACGATCACCGGTATGTGGCGCTTGAACTTCTCGGAGAAACAGGTCTTCTCGCCTTTTTGGGCAATGCGCGCCGACACCAGCCCGTATCCGCACGGACACCCGCGGGAGTTGTAGTAGGCGCAGAACGGACAGATGAAACGCATCACCCACAGCGCGCCGGCAATCCCGTAGAGGACATAGAGGCCGGCCCATGCAACTCCTGCTGCAGATGACCCAACACAGGCGGCAATCACGCAGGCGCCAAGAACTACCATCACACCGTAGGGGAGATTGGCGCGGAAGACCTCGCCTCTGGTATACTCTCGCATAACGGATTCTACCACATATGTCGGCGACAGTGAAAAGAGACACCGGCCGTTTGGCGCTCGTCATCGTCGCATGCGCGCTCGCCTGCGCACCCTTTTGTGCCCGCCCTCAGGAGTTCCAACCCGAGAGGGCTGGCTTCTGGCCGCATTTCCTCGGTCCGAACTCCGACAAGATCTCCCCGGAGACAGGGCTGCTGAGGAGATGGCCTGACGGAGGGCCCCGCCTCATCTGGAGATATGACGAGTGCGGGAACGGCCAGTCGTCGGTCACCGTCGCGGAAGGACTCATCTTCTCCGCGGGCGACTTTGACGACGAGTGTGTGGTGTATGCGCTTGATATGAACGGCCGCCTGAAGTGGCGTTCAGCAAACGGCAAGGCGTGGAAGGGAGCGTTGCCCGGCTCCCGCGCAACGCCGACCTGGTCTGACGGAATGGTGTACCATCTCAACGCGCACGGCCTTCTCTCCGCGTACCTTGCGGCAACCGGAGAACCCGTCTGGAGCGTTGATTTCTATCAGAAGTACAATCTCCAGAGATACTCGCAGTTCGGCTACGCCGAGTCGCCGACCGTGGTGAACGATAAAGTCATCGTGATGCCGGGAGGGAAAGAGGGGTTCGTGGTGGCATTTGACAGGAAAACCGGAAGGGTCGCGTGGGAGTGCCCCGTCGGGAATATGTTGTTTGACAAGGTCTCCTACTGCACGCCGTCAGTGGCTACGATGAACGGTGTTCGGCAGGTTCTCTACCTCTCCTACTTTCGCGTCCTGGGAGTGGATGCCCGGACAGGGAGAATGCTCTGGTCTCAGCCCCACTTTCCGGGAGCGAAACACCTCACGGTGCTCACGGTCAACCCCGTCTACCACGACGGTATGGTCTTCATCACGACCCCGTACGACAACGGAGCAAAGTGCTTCCGCTTCACGCCTTCGGGAGATGGGCTTGAGGAGGCATGGGTGGAGACGAGGCTGAACAATGAACACGGCGGCGTCGTCCTGATTGACGGCTACCTCTACGGGTGCGGCGGATACGATTACCCCCTGAAAGGATGGGTTGCCAGCGAGGTGACTCAGGGCGTGCTCTACTGCGTGGAGATGAAGACGGGCAAAGTGATGTGGGAGAAGAACATCGGACGGTGCAGTATCACGGCTGCCGAGGGAATGCTCTACTGCAGGCACGAACTCGGCTCCGTTTTCCTCATAGAAGCGAGGCCAGACCGCGCGTCCATTGTCAGCCAGTTCAACCTGCCCGTACGCATCCGCACCCCCTCGCTGAACCACCCCGTGGTCGCGGGCGGACGCCTCTACCTGCGCAGCCTCAACTCCCTGTTCGTGTATGACATCCGCAGGTGACCTCTCTGTCTTTCAGCGCTGCGCGGTCCTCGTCTGCGCGGTCGGCTTCCTTGTTTCCTGCGTTTATAACCCGCGGGGCACGCCTCCTCCGGCGCAGCACACGGCAGAGGACGCATTTCTCAGTCAATGGCCTCAGTTCCGGGGACCCTTCGGCACCGGCACCGCTTCTGCCGCAATCCCCTACCCTGTCTCGTGGGACATTTCAACCGGCCGCAATGTCAGATGGCACAGACCGGTTCCGCACAAGGGACACTCTTCCCCGGTGGTCTGGAATGACCTCCTTTTCCTGACGGGCGAAGAAGGCGCCGTCGGCTACCTCTCCTGCCTTGATGCCTCCACAGGCACACTCCTGTGGGACAGGCGCCTTTCGCAAGCATCACCAGGCGATTTGCCCGAAGGAGCGACCGGCGGCATCTCCGCGCCGACCCCTGCAACCGATGGCAGGCTCGTCTTCGCGCTGTTCGCGAACGGAGAGATGTGCTGCGTTGACCGTTCAGGCAGGGAGGTCTGGAGAAAGAGAATCTTCTCGCCGCTCAACTCCTACGGACACGCCAGTTCGGTCGCTCTGTGGAAAGAGACCGTCATCCTTCAGGTTGACAGCGGCGTTTCGGGGGACGCGGGCCTCTCCTTCATCGCCGCGCTGCGCAAAGAGGACGGCTCCGTCGTCTGGAAGACACCCCGCCCCGTTGCAAACTCGTGGAGCACGCCGGTCATTGCGCGTGTTGCCTGGGGACCGGTTCTCGTCGCGTCAGGAAACCCCTGGGTCATTGCGTACAACCCCGACACAGGAACTGAGTTGTGGCGCGTGCGGTGTCTTGACGGAGACGTGGTGCCGACCCCCGTTGTTGCTGGCAACCTTGTCATCGCGGCGGACGGCGGCACGCAGGCAGTCGCCATCTCCCTCGACGGTGTTGACCGCGGACGCGTGGTCTGGAACACGTCTGAGGGGGTCGCGTCCATCGCCTCTCCCGTAAGCGACGGCGCGCGGGTCCTTTTCTGCGAGGGAGGAGATTTCGTATGTCTGAATGCGGCGACAGCCGCGGTGCTATGGAAAGCGCAGGCAGGCACGGCGACATGGGCGTCTCCTGTCATCGCCGGCGCAACCGTCTATGTCCCCGACCTTTCGGGGAAGGTTTTCGCGCTGGAGATGGGAGATTCGTTCCGTCTTCTCGCATCATCCCCGGTCCCGGGCGCCGTCACCGCAACCCCTGCGTTTTCTCGCGGGAGGATCTTCATACGGACTGAGTCCTCGGTTCTCTGCTGCGCGCAGGACGCCGCTGAGACGGCGCGTCAGAAATAGATGCCTGCCCGCACCCCGAATGTCCGCGGAGGACCGCTCTCCCCCAAGTATCCGGAAGGAGCAAGCGCACCGTAGGGAAACGCGACAGGAACATAGTCCGCGTCAAAGGCGTTTTTCACCCACGCTTCCGCAAACCACGACTTGCCGCGCACTCCTGTTCTCAGGTCAACCGTGGTGAACGCATCCTGCCCCCTGAGGTTGGACGCATCGTAGTCGTAGTCTCCGCAGACGGATATGTCTGTCCGCGCGTACCATTCTCCGCCTCCGGCAAGCCGCCGCGAGTAGGTGGCGCCGAGCCGGCAGGTAAACTCGGGCAAGAACGGCAAACGGTTTCCGCTGATATCCGCTCCCTGCGAAGAACTGCCCGGAGAAAACTCACCGTCTGCCCATCCGGCAGAGAAAAAGAACTCCCAGCCCCTCGTCGGCCTGCACTGCGCCATCAGCTCACACCCGACGCCCTTCGCTCTGCCCGCGTTGTCCACATACAGGTTGCCCGGGGTCAGAGGGTTAGGGACATACAACTGGAGGTCGTCCCAGCGGATGGCATAGGCGGCCGCATTCACCCGTATTCTGCCGTCGTTCCACTCCGACTTGATGCCGACCTCGTGCGACCAGCAGGTCTCTTCTCCATACGCTTCCTTGCCTGCCGGCGCCCCTGCGTTGAAGCCACCCGCCTTGTATCCCCTTCCGGTGGAAACGTACGCCATCGCCGAAGGAGCAAACCGGTACACGGCAGACGCCTGCGGTGAGAACTCGCCGAAACTCCTCTCCAGGCGCTGCTGGCTGACCACCCCGAACGCAGACACCGAACCGAGGGTTGCTTCTGCCCGCTCGCTGTCGCACCTCATGCCCACGGTGAACTCAACCCTGTCGCCTGCCGCAATGTGCGCCTGTCCGTAGATGCCGAACCCGCGCGTCGAGATGTCTGCCGTCGTCTCTTCCCGCAGAGAAAACGGCATCCCTGTCATCGCAGGCAGAAGGTCCACCACCCGGTCGCGCGCATACCTTTCATCGAACAGGAAGATGCCTGCCTGCCAGCCGGACATCGCTCCTGCCCCTTTCCGCGATGAGAACCTCACTTCCTGCGTCACCTGATGCTGCGTCTCGTCGTTCCTGTTGGTCAGCAGTGGCGCAGGCGAGTAGTCAAGGTCTGTGAGTTCCTCAGTGCGCCATTTCACAAAGCCGCTGGTTGAGGTGAGTTCAAACGCATCTGCCCTGTATGTCAGAACAAATGTTGGCATCAGGATGTCCCGACGGGAAAACCCCTCGGTGTCGTACGCAACGCGTCGGGGCGCCTGACGCAACTGGTCCAGGTCAAAAAGCGCATATCCTCCGTCCCTGTCGCGTTCCTGAAAGAGAATCAGGCGCCCCTCAAGCCGGTCATCAAACGGAACGATTATCTGCGCTTTGCCCGCCCACGCCTCCCTGCCATCGACATCATTGCCGGTGAGAAGGTTTCTGACATACCCATCGCGGGCAGAGTATCCGGCGGCCAGAGAGAATCCTCCTTTCTCGCCCATGGGACCAGAGTACCTGACGCGGCCTCCGAAGGTTCCAAAATCTCCAAGAATCCCTTCTGCCTCCACAGACGGGGAAGACGACGGCCTTCGGCTGGTGATGTTGATGATGCCGCCCATCGCGTTGCGCCCGAATAAAGCCGCCTGCGCTCCTGATACGACCTCGACCTGCTCCACATCAAGAAGTTCAATGCCTGACGAACTCGCGTTCAACTGAGGCACTCCGTCTATGACTGTCGTCACGCCGGGATTGGTCGGACCCGCGCCTATGCCGCGCACATACGGGTTGCTCAGCCGCCGCGGACCGAACTCTACCACAACGGCATTCGGCGCAAAAGAAACCGCCTCCTTCACGGTTCGGACATCCGCGTCCGTGAGGAGTTCTCTCGGCGCCGCCGTGACGCTCACAGGCACATCCTGCGCTGATGCGGGCTCTTTTTGCGCCACCACAATGATGTCTCCAAGTTCGGCGGGTTCTTCCGTCGCCTCCTGCGCAAAAACTCCCCACACCCACGCCAGCATCGCCGCCGTGATCGCCCCTACAGCCCGTATGCCCCTTGCTCTCTTCATCTCGCCTCCCGTGCAGTAGCGGTTATTCGCGCAAACGCCCGCGCTTCACCTATGTCAGCCGCTGCCCCAACCTGCGCGACACCCTGCCGACCCACAGGATGCCGCACGCTCCCGCAAGCGCTGTTCCCGACGCAAGCAAAAACGCCGCCAAAAAACTCCCCGTCGCGTCAGCAAGCACGCCTGCAACCCACGGTCCTGCTGCCTGACCGAGCCCGAAGAGAAATGTGAGGAAGCCAAACCCTGCGGGCGCAAGAAGCGGACCGAGAATGTCGCCGCTTGCCGCCGCCACGACAGCCGGGATGCCCCACGCGGTGATGCCGAACAGAAGCGCCGACGCCACCAGCGCAACAGGCGAATGTCCGACGCCGAACAGCCCGAACGAAACTGCCTGAATGAGGAACACGATGGCAAGTGCCGCCCTCCTGCCGATGCGGTCTGAGACAGAGCCCCACAGCAGACCGCAGAAGATGCTTGTCCAGCCCATCAGCGTGAACAGGTTTCCTGCCTGCCTGACGCTCCAGCCCGCCTCCGCCACGAGATGTTTCGTGAAGAACGTGAAGTAGATGATGTAGGACAGGCCGTAGCAGGCGTAGACGATGCCCAGCGCCCACACCAGCAGATTGCCATATACCCTGCCCCACTCAGGGCTCTCCCGCGCAGGCGGGCACACACCCTGCGCGCCATTTTCTTCGACGGGCGGAATACCGACATCACACGGGTGGTTGCGCAGGAAAAGGAATCCGAGCCCCGCAAGCAGGACCACGGCGCCTCCGTACACCAACCAGCATAACCTCCAGCCCATCTCCTGCCCCGCGGCGAGTATCAGCGGCACCGTGGGGCCGACGCACACCATCGCGAGGGAAGAACCTGCAACCGCAGTGCCCGTCGCGAACCCTCGCCGGCTCTTTGCAAACCACGAGGAAAGCACTCCCATTGTTCCCACATATGCCGCTCCGCTTCCCAGCCCCGTGACCGTCCGCCATACTGCCGCCGCCGCAAATGACGACGAGGCTCCCGTCAGGCACATCCCGACGCCGACGACCGCAAGCCCCGCGGCGACCACCACCCTCGGCCCGAACCTCGACGCCATCGCTCCTCCGAGCATCGCGCACACGAGGTAGCCGGTGAGGTTGAATGAGGCGAGCACACCCGCCTGCGAGTTGCTCAGCAGTAGCCCTTCCTGCATTGCCGGCAGTATCATCGTGTAACTGAACCTGCCAAGGCCGAGCGCTCCGAACACGGAAAGGGTTGAGAAGACGAGAACGACCCACCCGTAGTGGAGACGCCCGCGACCGGAGGAAGAAACCTGATCCATAGGAAAGCTCAGCGTCCCGGCAGCGCGGGCATTGAGAACTTTGAGTATCCGGCGGGAATCTCAAAGAGGTCTGCCGGCTGGTTCCCCCTCTTGATGTTGCGGTACTCCTGAGACCAACTGCCGTCCAGCGCCTCAGTCTTCACGGGAAACCCGTCGCTTTCAAGGAACCACTGGAAGACAGAGGTCTTTTCCTTGCCTGCCGCATAGGTGACCCTGTACTTTGACGCAGGTTTGCCGTCAACGATATCTTTTCCCACCAGCACCTTCTCTATCTGACCGGCATCTTTCTCCACAGGCACGCTCCCCGGCTGAAACGCCATCTCCATATAGGTCTTCTGGCCCGGCATAAGAATCCAGACCACCTTCCTGTCAGCCCTGCTGATGCTGACGGTATCCTGCGTCTCCACTCGTGCCTTCTCGCCGGACACAAAGATCTTTCCCGTCTGTTTTCCTCCGCCGTGCGTCATCACCATATCAGCGGAAAAGTCGTACGCGTAAACGCCGGCAGCCCACACAATTCCTGCCAGCGCGACAGTCCACCCTGCCCGTGCCGTCTTCATCATCCCTCCCTGCCGTGTAGTCGGACTGTTAGTATAGACGCTCTTCCCCTCCTGCGCAACACACCGTTTCCCCTGTTACGGAAGTCTCGATGGGTGTATGAACAGATAGTTCCGGACCTCGTCAAACCCGACCGCCGGCACCAGGCCGCCTTCCCACACGAACGCCCTGTATCCGAAGGAGGCAAAGAAACCAGCGACATCCTCGGGAGAACTCCGGTATCCGGAGAGAAACTCGCGCACCAGTTCGCATAGAACAGTCGGAAGATGTCTGCCGACGGTCCTGCGGCCGCCCTGAAAGACAAGGTACTCTGCGCCCTCGACATCGCACTTGATCACATCAACTGACGAAATGCCTGCGCGCGCGCAGAACATATCAACCGTCGTCACAACAACATCCTGCGTCAGCGGTGCGCGCGTTTTTTCCCGCTCGCCCTGCCTCTCGATGTGGGCAAGCGAATACCCGTAGTTCCATCTCTTCTTTCGCGGAATCACCAGACGGCATGTTCCCTCTTGCGCGCCCAGCGCGCACCCAACCTGCACGACATTTTTCAGGCGGTACATCCTTGCCATCGCGGAGAGGACCATCCTCTGGTACTCTCCCGGCTCAAACGCGTACACCCTTCCCGGCCAGCACAGACCTGCCATCAGCCGGGAGTATCTTCCTTCGGCTGCGCCGATGTCAAAACAGGTATCCCCGGGGCGGATAACTGTTTTCAGAAACTCCATCTCTGGTTCCCGCTTCTTGTTCAGCAACTCCCTGCACACCGTCCGGTACACGGTGGCAAACCCGCACAGACGCTGCACGGGAGAGATGCCGCCTGACCGTCTCATCATGCTCGCCACCTCCGGGACGCGCGCGTCTTGCCGTGCGCGAGCGTGAACTCCGCAATCCTGCGCATCATCGCGACAGATTCCACCGGATACTTGCCGACAGCGGTCTCTGCCGATAGCATTACATAGTCGGAACCATCCAGTATTGCATTTGCCACATCGCTCACCTCTGATCTCTGGGGGATGAGGTTCTCGGTCATACTCTCAAGCATATGGGTTGCGGTGATGACGAATCTTCCCGCAGACAGGCACTTCCGGATCATCTCCTTCTGCACGATAGGAACCTCGTAGACGGGGATGGAGATGCCGAGGTCTCCGCGCGCAACCATAATGCCCTCAGAGGCGCAGAGGATGCCGTCCAGTCGCCTGATGCCCTGCCTGTTCTCAATCTTGGCTATCAGAGACAAAGCGGCGCCTGACGACCGCCGTATATACTGCCGCAGGACAGTCATATCCCTCTTCCTGCTCACAAACGACTGCGCAATCCAGTCAACCTGATGCGCAAGACAGAAGTCAATGTCCTCGCGGTCTTTTGCAGTGAGGCAGGCAAGGGGCGGACTGACGCCGGGCATATTGATGCCCTTGTGTTCCCTTATCATCCCCGGGATGACCACCCTCGTCTTCAGGAAGCCATCCTTCCTGTCCTCCACGACGAGCAGTATCCTGCCGTCGTCAATGTAGATGTGCTGACCGACCGGGATGCGCTCGAGGGACCCCTGCCAGTCAAAAGGCAGGCACACCCCGCGACCCTCCCTCAGCCCCTGCGCAAGATACAGCGTCCTTCCCTTTTCAGCGGAAACCGGTCTGCCCCCTTTCAGGCGACCGACCCTCGTCCTGTATCCCTCAAGGTCTCCGAGAAGAAGCGTGCGATGCCCGTGCCTGCGGTTGAGCGCGCGCACCATCTGTATCCGCGAGAGGTGCTCCTCGTGGGTTCCGTGGGAGAAGTTCAGCCGCGCCACGCTCATCCCCTCACGCATCATTCCAAGGAGTGTCTCCTTGCGTGACGAAGCGGGTCCCAGGGTACAGATGATGCCCACAGCATCCTGCCCTTGCCTTCTGCGCATAGCCCCTCCTGCCGCCAGTATGGTATCACGCCGACGAGGATACAGCCAGTTTCCGCCTGCGCCTGCGCGTGTGTGATACACTAAATGGAGGAAAGGAGTGCATATGGGAAAGGTCTACTTTCTGCCTGTCAACAGGTTTTCTGAAATGGACGAGTTCCTTGCGGACGCAGGCGTGCCCGGGTTCCTCAGGACCGGGGATACCGTATGCCTGAAAATCCATTTTGGCGCATCCAGCCACAGGAACACCGTGCCGCCTGAACTTCTCGCGCCGCTGGCGTCACTGCTCAAAGAGAAGAAGACACAGCCCTGCCTTGTGGACACCAATGTCCTCTACCGCGGGGAACGGGCGACAACCCCCGGACATCTGGCGGTTGCGTGGAAAAACGGATACGCCTCTCTCGGCATCCCTGTTCTCATCGCAGGAGGCCTGAACGCAGAAGACGAGATAGCAGTCCCTGTGAAGGGAACTCACTTCGCGCAGGTCTACCTTGCCCGCGAGTTTCCGGCGTGGAAAACGATGATAGCGGTCACTCACTTCAAGGGACATGTCGCCTCAGGCATAGGCGGAACACTCAAGAACCTCGGGATGGGCTGCGCGTCGCGGAAAGGAAAGTTTGCCCAGCACGCCTCCGTCACCCCTCAGGTGAATAAGGACAGATGCGTGGGCTGCGGCGTCTGCGCGGAGAACTGTCCTGCGGATGCTATCGCGGTACGCAGGAAGAAGGCGCATATCGACGCAAAGAAGTGTATCGGCTGCGGCCAGTGCGTCCATGCCTGCCCGAAGGGAGCCATCGACATCCCGTGGTCAAGCACTTCTTCGCAGACCTTTCAAGAACGCCTTGCCGAGTATGCGGCAGGAGTCCTTTCGCTCTATCCCGGCAGGTTTCTCGGGATGAACTTCCTTCTGAACATCTCTCCTGACTGCGACTGCATCGGCCATCCAAGAGAGCCGCTTGTGGATGATATCGGACTTCTCGTCTCAACAGACCCTGTCGCCCTTGATCAGGCGTCGGCAGACCTTGTGAAGAAAGCGCCCGGCAGGAACGCGAAGGCGGGCGAGGATAAGTTTCTCAAGTTGAGACCTGACTGCGACTACCGCCAGCAACTTGCGCACGCGGAGAAACTCGGTCTCGGAAGCCGCGGGTACGAACTCATTGAGTACGACGCGTAGTTGCCCCCTCTTACTGCGCTCCTTTGCCCTTGAAGGGACTTCCTGCCTTGAGAAGATACCCGTCGTCCTGCGTGAACGGCTTTCCGTCAGCGCCAAGGGGACTGCCCGGGTCGGCAAGAAGAGGGTCTCTGTTGACGGTATTCTCAAGCCATCCCTCTGCAAGGAACTCTTTGCCTCCCTCGTTGTGGAGGATATTGCCAACCACCTCCATCAACCCGCCAAACACTGAGGTCTTCGTCAGAGTTCCGCCTCCAATCGCATTGTAGAAGATGTTATCCGCCACCTTCCCTGCGCAGTTTTTCACGCTGACCGACTGTCCTGTCCCTCCGCCAAGATTGATGAAGGTGTTGCGCTCAATCACGCACTCGTTGACCTGAGACATCCCTATCCCCACCGCGCAGCCGGCAATCACATTGTTTCTCACCACAATCTTCTCCGCGCTTGTTTCTCTGCCTTCCCAGTTCGCCTTGCCCTGCACGTGGACTCCTACCCCGCACCCGCTGCCTATCAGGTTGCCCTCTATCAGGATATCTGACGCATAGTCGCCCTTTCCCGCCGCATACGTGCGAAAACCTCCTCCCTTTGCCTCTCCCTTCGCGCCTGCCAGATAGTTCCTCCTGAAGATGTGCCCCTCACCGAAAAACCTCACGCAGTCAACCTGCGGTCCTTCCAGTTCTCCTATCTCGCACCGTTCTACAAGATGCCCTTTGCCCATCACCACAAGACCAAACCCAGCGTCCTGAATCCTGCACCCCACCACCTTGTGCCGCTCTCCTTTCAGCGTGACCGCTGTCTTCCCGGAAAGGTTATGGATGAGGCAGTCGCGTATCTCGTTTCCTTCCCCTTCCACTACGACTCCTTCCTCCACCACTTCAAACCCCTCTATGACGACGCACTGCGCATTCTTCATCTGGATACCGCTGACGACAACGCTACCCGGCTTCTGCGCCTTGATGTGAAGAATCCTCTCCTTTGTGCCGTACGCCTTTGCGGCATCCGGAAACACCAGCTTGCCGTACCTGCCCGGACCGACCACTATCTCATCTCCCGGTTGGGAAAGGGTAAGCGCATGCGTTATCGTCTTGACCGGCTGCGCCTCGCTGCCTGCCCAGAGGTCATCTCCCCTGTCTCCATCCACCCACAGCCGCACCTTCTCCCTCGGTCCTGTTCTCAGACATCCTTCTTCCACAACTACATTGTCCACGCACAGCCACGGCTTGCTCCGCGTGCTTCCTCCTGCGTACACATTCGCAAATCCAATCTTCCCTCCGTGGAACTTCTCCACCGCCTCTTTCCTGTCTAACTCCACCTTCACCTCATACTCCTCACCGTTTGCCCACCCGTCCCTGTCTGCCCAGACGGTAAGTTTCTTGCCGTCGTTTTTCACATACACCTTGAACTGCGTCTGTCCGCCGCTCCCTGTGCGAGGTACCAGAAGCAAACTGCTTCCCCCGAGTTTCTCCTCGTTCCCCTCAAGAACCATCCGCAGTTCTCCTACGCCAGAGAATGTCGAAGAGCCAGTCGTGAGGTAAAGGTGGTTGCGCTCATCCTGCCAGAGGAAGATAATCTTCCCCGGCTCTCCATACAGGCAGAAGAGCGTGCAGACAACCGTGTACTCGTCGGCATCGACCCGCTGGATAGACAAAACCTGAGCGCCGGGATAGAGCCCAAGCGCAGGTCCGTCAACCGTCGCTGCCTCCGCATTCCCTGAGAGAAGGCGCCAACTTATCCCGTTTTCTCCCTGCGATCTGGTGATGTCTCCGTCAGAAAAGTCATCCTGAAGAAGAGGAAGGCACAACCCGCCACGACACAGCACAAAGAAAACTGCGAGGGAAACATACGAGAGAACCAGCACGCGGGAGAGGTCTTTTCTCCGATGGGAAACAGCAGACCGGTCCCACAGGAAGGAAAAGGGTCGGGTCATCTCACCCTCCTTGTTTGCCTCATTATCCCATCTTCCTCACCACTGTTCAACCCACCTTTGCCAAAAGAACCGCTCAGAGGAATTGTTGATGTGCTCCACGCACCTGCCGTCGGAGAATATCATACACAGGGATGCTGTCACCTACCTCCACGGCTTCCTCACCCATCGCCCGCTCCTGCTCCGCAGTCCACCACGGTCGCCGATACCCCACAATCACCTCAAGGTGTCCGGTCCAACTGAGTCCACTTCTTATTTCGCTCGTCTGAGATGAGAGGCAACTTCCAGTCGGCGTACCCTCTCAGGGTTGGCGCCGTTCTACCTTCACCATCCTCTCAGCCATCCGAATCACCTCTTCCTCCTGTTCCTTGGTAAAGAGAATGGAGGTGAGGCACCCTGTGTTCTCTTTTCTCTCCAGCCACCCCTTCATCTGCGAGAACCCTGCCTGATTCAGCAACCTGCAAAGGGCAAGAACTGCAACGCTCTGATTGCTGTAAAGAGCAGACCCATTGCTCCTCATCAACTCCCTCGTGTATGCCCTCCTATCTTCAATCTTCTCCAGAATCACCCTGACAGCGATTGGCTCCCTCCCTCTCAGTTGCTCAAGCACTTCCTTCTGGCAGAGGAGGGTTTCAAGGTCATCGAACCTCCCCGCATAAAGTCCTTGACGCACCAGCACCTCTTTGTCGCTCTCGTCGACGGTTCTCTTTCCCGGTACCGCCCGCGCATCCAGTTGTGTGTATTTTTTCAGAATGACTTCGGCAGCGTCTTTCCTCCTGAGCAACTCCCGAAACACGTTGGAGTTCTTGCGCAGCGTCTCAAATCCAACCTCGATCTTCTCGGGGTAAAGCCAAGTGTACGGTCTGCACCCAAACCTCCGGGCTCCGTCCGCTGATTCACCTGCCATCATCAGGTTCACAAGGTCTTCCGTCGCCATTGAACTGACGGCTGTCTCAGGCACATTCAGGTCATCGTAAGGACTAACCCGCTTCCATCGCACGGTGTCAGCCTCACACACACGGCAGAAGAGAAACATTCCTCCCACACCCACCAACAGGAGTCGACGGAATCTCAGCATCTTTCATCCTTCCGTTTCAAGGGTTAGGAACAGTATAACTGTGAGTATGGGAACCCCCGTATGGATGGTGTCCGGCGGCGTCCGCGTGTTTGTAGAGACCATACGCACCCCACTTGCTCACACAGGTTCCATACCCGCAGATCGTGCCCGAGGACTTAATCGCTGAATGGATTGCAGAATGAGAAGCAACATCCCCCCAAGTACGCATCGGGCCCGACGGATCCGAACTACTCGACCCGTCTGAAACATAGATCCAGGGGTCCGGTACCCAACAGTTTTCATCCGCCCACGCATACGAGTGGCAGTTGTAAATCGCTGACGCCGAACGCCATTTGACCGCGTAGGGATACTTCTCGGCAATTTCTGCGTCCATTGCGGCTACTGTTGCTTCAGAAAACTCCTCGTAATGATAGTGAGAGACATTGCTTCCCTTGGGCGTGAGCAATTGGTGAGCACTCGCAGGAAACAGGAAGCTGAGTATCGCCATCCCGACACCTGCTACGACACAACGAGATGCGTTCATCATAACCCTCCTCTCCCCCGTAGAAGGAAAAATGTTTCGACTTCTACTCCTCAAAGTTCGTGGCAGCCGATATCCTTCCGTTTGCCTCGCGGTCTTGCTGCGCCAAAAATGTCTCGTGTGACCAAGTCGGTCTCTTCTCCTCTATCCACGCAGGGACTCTCCGGTTTCAGCCGGTAACCATCGTCCTCTGTGAAAGGAGAGGCATCCGGTCCTATAAAATCGCCTGCATTCAGGAGGACAGGGTCGGTGTTAAGTATGTCCTGTGGCCACGCGCGCTTCGAAAAAAGGTGCTCGCTGGTTGTGTAAAGAAGGTTGCTACCGCACAGAAGGACACACGCATCTTCATCGCTAGGGACAACAAGGTAAGCCAGCGTGTCGAACAGGATATTGTTGACGACACTTCCCGTTGTCGGCGTTCCATCAGATGACCGTCCGAAGATAATGCCAGGGCCTGCCAGCACCCTCACTGTACCCCCACCTCTGCTTGTAGGAACAGTTTCAAGTGCCATCTTGAATGTATTGTTGAGAATCTGGAGGTCATGCACTCCGCGAGCGTTGACACAACTCGTGCCTCCTGCCCATGCGTTGTTGCGAATGACGATATGCTCACTTGTGGACCGTCTGCCTGTCCTTTTTCCCTCCATCATCACCCCGTGCATAAAGTGGTCTGTCAGGATGTTGCCATCGATGAGGATGTCCCTCGCGTACTCTCCCGGATTCACCGCATACGTC
>Ga0101944_10000544_pt1 | contig 107471 bp, 75 predicted proteins | sample DewCreD2012metaG_FD_75245 | JGI IMG/M metagenome (GOLD analysis project Ga0101944, IMG submission 75245) | Hot spring sediment bacterial and archeal communities from British Columbia, Canada, to study Microbial Dark Matter (Phase II) - Dewar... ... | reverse complement strand
CCGAAAGATGCCCCGTCAACTCAAGTACCAGATGACCGCACAAGGCCGCGAATTGACAACCGCGCTAAACGCATCCTTAGCCGCTTCAACACAACAACTTATGAAGGCCGCAGCATGAGAAGTTTCGTTTTTTATAGAACAGCCTTGGAGATAAGGCACTAACTGCTGGACGTCGTGGACCTTGTGGACACAGCGGACTCGAGTTTCGATTGCCGAATCCAGGCATCAACAACAGGGAGCCGTGTTTCGTGCTTCGTTTTACTTTGCTGGGCAGCGGCAGCGGCGGCAATGCCGTGCTGGTCGCGACGGATCGGGCCAAAGTGCTGATTGATTGCGGCCTGACGTTCAAACAGTTGAACCTGCGCGCGCAGGCGGTGGGCGAGTCGCTGGACGGCTTGCGGGCCGTATTTATCACACATGAACACAGCGACCACATCAAGGGGCTTGGCGTGCTGGCGCGTAAGTTGGGCGTGCCGCTGTTCATGACGGCCGGAACGCAGGCGGGTCTGCCGCCGGAACTCGGCGGTCTGGCGGCCATCGAGGTTTTCGATGCGGGGGATTGTATTCGAATAGACGGAATGGCTATCGAAAGTTTCAGCATCTCGCACGATGCCGTTGATCCGGTCAGTTACACAATCGAGCATGCAGGCGCAAAACTCGGCATGGCGAGCGATCTCGGCCATGTTTCACAGTTGGTGCGCGCGCGCCTGCACGGTTCGCACGGCTTGATTCTCGAATCGAATCATTGTCCGGAAATGCTGCTGCGGGGACCGTATCCGCCCGTTCTGAAACAACGGATACGCGGACGCCAGGGCCATCTTTCGAACGCGGAGATGAACAGTTTGTTGTCGGACTTGCTGCACGACCGTTTGCAGATTGTCCTGCTCGCGCATGTAAGCAAGGAAAACAACACGCCTGAATTGGCGCTGGGTATGGCGGCCAAAGTGCTCGAACAGCATGGCGCCCGGCTGGCGGTGGCGCGGCAGGATGCGCCGACGCCGCTGTTCGAGATTCACGCATGAATACCGCGGCGTTTGTGGCTTCCGGCGAAGTCCGGGCTTTGCTCGAACGCGCGTCGCGCGCCGCGGGCACCGCGATGAGCGTGCATGATTATGGCAGGCAGGCAGATCCCTCCTGTATTTTTTCCCATGGCGCACGGGCCGCGTGCCGTTATGTAAACGCGATCGAACGGGGCAATGCCCTGTGCCAGCGGGACCGGCGGGAAGCGGAAACGAACGCCTTGCGGCGCGGCGCCGTCACCCCGTTCATCTGCCACATGGGATTTGCGTGCGTTTCGGCGCCCTTGCTCGAACCCGAACGTGGCATGGCCGTCACGATCGGCCCCTATTGTCCTCTCGAAGGCGTCGAGGCGCTCGAATCGGACGCCCGGCGCGGTCTGCGCGCCATCGAAACCCATGATCGCGTTCAGATGCCTTTTTCCTTGCGGGATATTCCGGCGACCTCGGCGAATGTTTTTCCCGCCATTCTTGCGTGGATGCAGGAAGGCCTGAACGCCTTGCGCACGGCGCTGCAACCTGCCGTAACGCCCGAAGACGCTTCGATGGAAGACGATGAGGCCGTCACAAAGCGGACGCGCCGGCCTGTGCGCCAGGCAAAGGATGATCCGTATCAGGCCGGTCTCATCGCCGCGGCCTTGGCCGGCGGCATGCCCGGCAAGGCGCGTGATTTGGTCCTGGCGGCGCTGGCGGAAAGCCGGGCTCCGGCCCGCAAGCGCGCGGGCGCCCTGCGCGCGCGCGCCATCGCTTTGGCCGCCGCGGCGCTGGAAGCCTCCGAACAGGCGGGATTCGTTTGCGAGGCGTGCTGGGATCGTTTCCCGGTGTTTATCGAATCCGCAAGGGCCTCCGGCGCCGATCAACGTCTTGCGGAAGCCGTAATGGAATTGCTCAGCGGGATCAAACGCGGGGCGGCGCGCACATTGCCAAAGGCGCCGGAGTATGCCGAACTGAACCGTCTGGTGATCGGCCGTCTCGAAGAAGGGATCACATTGGATGAAGTGGCTGCGGCGCTCGGCGTCCATCCGACTGCGATCACCCACCGGCTGCAACGTCACTTCGGCATGTCGTTCAGCGAATATCTCGGCCGCCTGCGGGTGGACAAGGCCAAGGAACTGTTGCGCCGCACCCAATTGTCCGCCGGTGACGTGGCCCGGCGTGTGGGCATTCGCGATGTGAGCAATTTTGGCAAACTGTTCCGGAAATTTGAACGAATGACGCCCCTCGAATACCGGAATCAATTCGGGAGCCGAAAATGAGCCTGTTCGATCGGATTCGTTCGTGGTGGCTTCGGATACGTTGTCCGGAAGAATTCCTGTGCGATCATTGCCGGTATGATCATCCATCCGCCTGCCGTCATCCGGAACGGCCCAACGCCCTGCGTTGTCCCGATTACTCGCCCCGAAACCGGTAATCCCTACGGATTTTGATCGAGCGCGACGGGCTGTTCTTCCTGGCCCCCCGATTTGATTCGGTACGCGAGTACGGCATAACTGTCGTTGCCGGCCCGGCTGAGGCCGAAGCACTCGAACGCGCCGTCCGGAATGCGTTGTGCGAAGCCCGACGCCAGATAGCGCTGGCCCCCCATCTGCACCGCGCTCTTGTCGCGCGAGGCAATCCGCGCGCTTCCTTCGACGTAACCGTATCCCCGTATTTCGGCGAGACCTTTGGCGAGTTGCGCCACAAAATAATAGGTCTCGTTTTCGAAACGGACAATGGCCTGGCCGATTTGATCGTCCGTATCGCGATCCACCAGAACATAACGTCCGTCAACCACGTCGTCCATCGTTGGGCGGCCGATTGCAAACTCCGCTTCCTGCGGCGTGACGGGATTGGATTCGAGTTCCCGGGCAAGTTGCGCGAACGGTGCGGCGTTTGCCCCCTCCCAGAACAAGTTCGGATCGCCGGTGTCGCCCAAGCTGGCGCGCGTCATGGCCTGCTCGATGCGTGCAAAATTGATCGCAACCAAAATTATGATCAGCGCCCCCGCCACGCTCAATACTTTCGTCAGAAAAGTCAGGCGCAGGCCTTCCGCCGGTCCTTCGTCGCTCAGGGTCTCCACGCGCACGCGCCGCAGACGCTGATCGCGCAGATTGTTGCCGCAGGTCTTGCACAGCAACGTGTCTTCCGGATTGACCATCCCGCACTGTTCGCATACCGCGTCGGCGTCAATGCGCTCGACCGGCGCTTGCTGGCGAGGTCTTTCTTCGATCATGGCGGATCAGTTCCTCCTGAATGATTTTCGCATAATGTCCCGTTATTGTCCAGTTATTTCTTTCGCTGCCCTCCATCGAAAAAATAACGCCGGACGTCAGGCGGCGAAGAAGGCGTTGTCGAAATCTTTCCAAACCGGATCATAGCCGGCGGCGCGAATCGCCGCGGCAACCGCTTCCGGTGAACGGGAATCCTGGACGGCGAACTGTTCGAGCGTTTCGTCGCCACAGGTGGCATATCCACCCGGACGGGTTGAGGATCCGGCGCTCATCATGGTAACGCCCAGAGGAAACAGGGCGTCGCGAAACTCCGCCGATTCGCGGGTCGAAAGCGTGAACCCGCATTCGGGCAGGCACAGGCGCAACGCCAGGATCAGTTGTACCAGATCGGCGTCGCCGACCGGGGCAGGTATTTCGAACCGGGGCGGGGTATTGCGCAGCCGGGGAAACGAGAGGGCCACGGTACTACGCCAGCATGCCTTTTGCAGATGGCGCGCGTGCAAGGCCATCCAAAACGCTTCGACGCGGCAGTCGAACAATCCCAGCAGGGCGCCGAGATTCAGGCGGCGGGCGCCGGCCTGGCCGGCGCGTTCGAGCGCGCCCAGCCGGTACGCGTAATCGCTTTTCACTCCCGCGGGATGGACGCGCGCGTAAGTGGGGCGGTGATAGGTTTCCATATAGAGCGTGACACCGTCAAGGCCCCGTCCGCATAGATCGCCGTACGCTTCGCGATCCATCGCGAACATTTCGATTGATACGGACGGGAAATAGTCGTGGGCAATCGCCACGGCTTCCCCGATATAGGACAACGGCGTGACATGCGGAGCCTCGCCGGTCAGCAGCAACACGCTTCGAAATCCGTGTTCGGCCAATGCGCGGCATTCGGCGCGAATGGCGCCGGCATTGAGCGTAATCCGGCGTTGGCGCCGGCCCGATTGCGCCGCAAAACCACAATATAAACAATCCGCGGCACACGCGTTCGACAAATACAGAGGCGCATAGAGATTGATGACGCGGCCAAACTGCCGGCGCGTGATGCGCCGGGCCTCGTGCGCCATGGGTTCCAGAAAGGCCTGGGCGCATGGAGAAAGCAGGGCGGCCAGATCCAGTAAACTGCGTTCCTCGCGATGCAGTGCTGTTTCGACATGGCGCGGCTGCATGCCGGCCATCAGGCCGGCCACACGTTCCGCCGGCCACAAAGCCAGTTCGTCGGCCAAATCCATTTTGATCTCCAAAAGCGCCTTTTCAGTGTACAATGCGGCAACGGCGCGGAAAAGTTTCATGCCAGACTTCGGAATCGCCGATTCAGAGCGGCTCCTTTGTTCAGCCTAAATTTGGCCGTTGAACGCGGCTCCTTCGACCAAACCATGGACGAGATGGACGTTGTGGACCCAGCGGAATTCGCTCGCAAGGGGATTGATTTTCTTGTCCATTTCGTCCACAAAGTCCACGATGTCCAGAGGATAGCACATTGAACCCGATCTTGGCTGCCGAATCCAGGTTTACGGAAGATTCCTTCGTGTTCTTCGTGATCTTCGTGGTGAGAAAGGGGAACTTTTCGGTGTTCAAGGGTTTGTGCGGACCGTGTCACGTTTTACGCAGAAATCCTGTCAAGGGAGACGATGCGGCGGCGGTCTCGCGAATGGGCCCCAGGCCGGCGCGATAGGCCATACGCCCGGCTTCGGTGGCCATGGCAAACGCTTTCGCCATGGCGGCCGGGTCGGCGGCATCGGACAACGCCGTATTGACCAGCACCGCGTCCGCGCCCATTTCCATCGCTTCCGCCGCGTGCGAGGGAGCGCCCAGGCCGGCATCCACCACGACCGGCACGTTGGCCTGTTCGATGATGATGCGAATCAGATCCCGCGTGCGCAGTCCCCGGTTGCTGCCGATGGGGGCGCCCAGCGGCATCACCGTTGCGGTTCCGATTTCCTCGAGCCGCTTGGCCAGAACTGGGTCCGCCTGGATGTAGGGCAACACCACGAATCCCTCACGCACCAGAATTTCCGCTGCGCGGAGCGTTTCGATTGGGTCGGGCAGCAGGTAGCGCGGTTCCGGTGTCAATTCTAATTTGACCCACGGTTCCAGTCCCGCTGCGCGCGCCAGACGGGCCAGCCGGACGGCTTCGTCTGCATCTCGGGCGCCTGACGTGTTGGGGAGAATCAGACGTTTCGACCGGGCGACGACCGGCAGGATACTGCCCTCGCCGGGACTCGACAAATCCACGCGGCGCAAAGCGACCGTAACGATTTCCGCGCCCGACGCCTCAATCGCGCCTTCCAGCGCCTCTCCGGAAGCGAACTTGCCGGTGCCGATCATCAATCGCGAGGAAAACGCGCGCCCCGCGATTATCAGGGGATCATCCATGTTCACGATTCCATTTCATGGCCGCCTAAAAAACAGACGGCGGGTTTTTCAGGTCCTATTCATCACGCTCCGGCATGGACATTGGGCCCGCGGAGGCAGCGGCATGGTCCGGAACCGCATGGCCGTTCCGTCCAGCGTATGCAGGAGGGCCGCTCCGTCCGGGCGCGGCGCCCATTGGCCGGCAAGATAGCGAAGCGCTTCCAGCGCCTCAATGCCGCCGAAAATACCGGGTACGGCCCCCAGTATGCCAAACGGCGCTGAAGGCGCGGGTGGCTCTTCGGGCACCGCGCACCGCAGACAGGCCGTCAGACCGGGATACACAAACATCATCTGTCCGCCCCATTCTGTCACCCCCGCCGTGGTAAACGGTTTCCGCAGCGCAAGACAGGCGTCATTCACGATATACTTCGCGGCAAAATTGTCGCTCGCCTCGACAACAAGGTCGTATCGGCTCAGGATGTCCTTGGCGTTCCCGGCCGTCAGTCGCTCATAAATCCGTTCCATCCGGAGATCCGGATTCAGCGCCGAAAGAGACAGGGCGGCGGAATCCACTTTGCTCGTGCCGATTCGATCGGTCGTGTGCAAGATCTGGCGCTGCAGATTGCTGACATCCACCACGTCAAAATCCAGCAGACCCAGCGTGCCCACACCCGCCGCCGCCAGATAATACGCCGCCGGACTACCGAGGCCGCCCAAGCCGGCTATCAACACGCGGGCGTACAGACAGCGTTCCTGGCCGGCTTCGCCGAAACCGGGAACCAGGAGATTTCGCGCATACCGCGCCGACTGATTATCCGAGAGAGCCATTCAATACACCTGCCGGGATCTTATCAGACAACCGCACGGGCCGCAATCAAAAAGGCGGCGCACGATTTGAACAAACCGTTCCTTTGTGGTAAGATTGCCCCAGTGCCGGAGTGGTGAAATTGGCAGACACGCTAGGTTCAGGACCTAGTGCTCGCAAGGGCGTGGGGGTTCAAGTCCCTTCTCCGGCACCATTCTAATTTCTTCCTCAAAAATAACTTACGGGGATTTGCCCAGTTTACGACCGTCCTATGGACCTATTATGCCCGTTCGGACTGGGGGTAAATTGGGGGCGATTTGTGACCGCCGATCCTAGTGCGCCCAACCGAAAAGGATCGGAAAAATGAACCTGGATTCGGCCGTCAGGATCGGATGCTGCGTTTTCCATCAAAATAAGAGGCCACCCGCATGACTCACCGCACTACTTGTTGCAAACATCGGAAATTGTATGGCGATGTGAGGACGGCAAGGAGGTAATCGCCGTTCCAGTGCGTTTTCGGGGCATGCAATGTTCAAGCGTCGAAATCAGAAGCATGGCCGCGATGAGGGCAGCTAAAGCCTGGGGCGTTGCGGCGGGCATATCGGAAAGCGCTTCGGGATTCCATGCGGCGGTGGTGGCATTCAAGGGATTGTCCGCTTTATTCGCCAGGAGTTGTGCTTCCGCGGCCGATGTGCCGGGGGGCATGAAATAGATGCGGCGCGAAAGGGAAAACAGCGAGTAGTACACAAGGTAAGGATCGGTGTTGGGAATGAATTGATCGAACCAGTGTCCGCTCGATCCATACGCATAGGCGTCCCCGGTGCATTGGCGGACCGTGGGCGCGGCGTCATCGAGATAGTAACTGGTGGGAACATAACCGGCGATATCGGTTTCAAACCGGTGCCACATGACCAGCGTGCCCTGCGTCCCGCTCACCATTTCCCAGAGCAACGGCCCTGGAGGAACCGTATCGGGCACGCCATCAATCACGACGCCCGAAGGCAGGTTGTTGTTCGAATACGTCATGCCGTTCGCGGCGGGTGTATAGTCGAAAAAGTCCAGCACGCCATCAATCGAATGGACGCGAAGCCATGTCGTGATAATCTGCTGCTGTTCATAGAAAATATGCTGGCGCTGTGTTCGCGGTCCGCTGTTCGCGCCGACGTAATTGCGGATGACGCGGACCGGTCCGGCCCGGTTCGCCACGAATGCGCCTTCCCATTCGCAGAAAGTGTCCTCGGAACGGGTGCATTTGCCCGGGGCGAAGAGATTTTTATGGCGGTCGAGGATATTCACGCCGGTGGCGGATCCCGCGAAAATGCGCAGGCCGTCCGATTTCCACCGGTCGCAGAAATGCCACTGGTAATAGGGTGTCGTGACATTGGTGTCTTCGGGATTCGGGCCGGGATTGGCGTAGGTGGTCTTGTAGTCGCCCGACAAGAGGTTGAAATGGTAGTTGACGTACTGCGCGCCGGCGCCCGGATCGAGCGTTCCGTCGTGTTGGAACAGGTAGACGTAGCCGGGTTCGCCGCCCAAGGGATCCGTAATCGTCACTTCGACGCCCGTTCCGTAACGGACATGGGCGGGCAGGGAAACCGGTTCCGTGTTTTGGACGCCTGCATCCTTGGCCATGAACACGATTTCATCGTCCGCGTCCAAGGCTGGATCGGGATCAGGTCCCGTGTGGGTTCCGGCGTCCACATAGTCGAGCCGCCTGAAATCCCCGAAAAACCAGTTGCCGTTGTAGACGTCGGTAAAATCAATAACGGCGCGCTCATCCACCTGCACCGGGATCTGCCGCCATTCCCCGTCGTACCGGAACGCGGCGATACTTCCCGGCGCAAGACCTATCAGCGGCGGCGTCTGCGATCCGGTAAGGACAACCGGATCCATGGGGCGATCCAAAGCGGATGCATTCAAACCGGTGGCGGCCCACAGAACCGTTGCCATCCCCAATACGCCCAAAAATGCGGGCGCGCCCCGGCGCACATTTCCCATGCCGGCCGCATCCCCGCGCCGCGCAAACTTATCATGAACATGGAAACACGCCGTGGACAGACCCATGGGCCGGCCCTCCAAGCCTCTCGATCGGCATCCTACGCATCCAGTGTACCAGAAATCGCATGAAACAAACATAATCCTGGATTCGGCAATCGAAACCCGAGGCCTGTGCGCAAGCCGTGGACAACGTGGACCCTGTGAACGAAGTGAACAAGAAAACCGATTCCCGTTCGGGTGAAGACCGTTTTGTCCACAAGGTCCACGGCGTCCAGAAGTTCAAACGTAGAACCCGATCTGGACGGCCGAATCCAGGATAATCCAAATCCGCGGCGCGAAGCCCTCTTGCGCAACCCCATCCATCGGTGATAGCGTATCCCCGAAATACCGGAAAGATGGATCCGATGAACCCGGCCCAGATGAAAAAAGCGTTCAAACAGGCTTTTCCCGATGCGGGGGATCCCTTTGTCTGCATGGCGCCGGGCCGTGTCAACATCATTGGCGAACACACGGATTACAACGGCCTGCCCGTGCTTCCGATGACGATCGATCGCCGGATTGCCACGGCTTGTGTGCTTCGCGGGGATGCCCGCATCCGCGTCCGCGCGGTAGCCCCGGAATATCCGCCATGCGAATTCGAGAATGTTTCCGCCATTCCGCCGTCGCCTGCCGGCGCATGGGAAAATTATTGCAAAGCCGCCGTGGAAGGCTTGAACCGGCGCTTTCAACCCCGGCGTTTTCCTGGGATGGACCTGCTCGTCGAGGGTACGATTCCGATGTCGGCAGGTCTCAGTTCCTCTTCGGCGCTGGTCGTGGCGTGTTCACTGGCCTACCTGCGTTGTCTGGGCAAGACGCTGGAAAAGGACATCACCCGGCTGGCGCTTGCGAGCCTGCTCGCGGAGGCGGAACAATATGTCGGCACCCGCGGCGGCGGCATGGATCAGGCCATCATCCTGAATGGGGACGCCGGGGCGGCCTGCAAAATTGATTTCTTCCCGTTGCGCATCCAACGCGTGCCCCTGCCATCTGGCTATGTGTTTATTGTGTGCCATTCACTGGTCAAGGCCGAAAAAACAGGCGAGGCGCTGCATTTGTACAATGCTGGCCCCCGGCTGTGCCGCCTGATCACCGCTATGGCCGCCAAAACAATCAGCCGGCAGTTCGGCGCCAGCGTCATCATCGAACGTTTGGCCGATTTATGGAACGGCCATCTGTGCCTGACCTCTTCCGAGGTTGCGGCCCTGTTCGACGAAACCTTTCCCGCCGATCGGACCCCTCTGACGGATGCCGCGGACTACCTGGGAACGACCGTCGAACGGATTCGCGAACATTGGCTGGGCGATCTTCGGGAACCGCCAGGCGGGTTTGCGTTGAAGGCCCGCGCACGGCATCAACTGACCGAATACCAGCGCGTGGAAGCCGCGCGTGACGCATTGCTCGCGGACGATGCCGAAACCCTGGGCGAATTGATGAACGCCTCACACGAAAGTTGCGCGCACGATTACGCCATCAGTTGCCCCGAACTCGACATGCTCGTCGCCACGGCCCGTGAAGCCGGCGCACTCGGATCGCGCCTGACCGGCGCCGGTTTCGGCGGCTGCACCGTCAGCCTGGTCGCCCAAGACCGCATCGAAGATTTTATGAAGGCCATTCAATCCCGCTATTACGAAGCCTATATGACCGGCCGATTCCGGCTCGACGTGCGCGAACCCATGTTCGTTGCGCAGGCCGCCCCCGCCGCGGGATATCCCGGCTAATCGCCGCCGCCGGTTCTGGAAAGCCGGTTTACAAGGAAAAGGACTGCCAGAACCAAAAGAACCCGGGCAGGAATGGTCCTTTACCTTGGATTCGGCAAACGAAATCCGAGTCCTGTGCGCATACCGTGGTTGTGAACGAAGTGGATAAAAACCTCTTTTTCCGGTGAAGTCCGCTTTGCCCACGTCGTCCAGAAGTTCAAACATAGAATTCGATCGGTTCTCCTCGAGGCGCAGGGCGTTGCGTCCAGCGAGGGCGCTGCGCGTGGCGTCGAGGAGGGGTTTCATGCGGATCGGTTTCGCCAGGACGAACAGGGGCGAATAGTTCATCGCCTGATCCATCAACTCGCTGTCCGGATAGCCTGTGATAACGATGACCGGCAAGGTGTCGTCCAGTTCGCGGATCGCGCGGATAACCTGCACGCCGGAACCGCCGGGCATCACGAGATCCACGAACGCGATGGCGCGTGGTTGCGTGGCCTTTCGCGCCGTGGCAAACTGTGCCGGACAGCCACGAGAGGAGCGCACATGATCGCATCAGTTCTGGCGGCATCGGTTTGGTGTTTCGCGCATCTGGAACACGATCCGGCTCGCACCGATTGGTTGATCGCGCCCGCGCGAGAATCCGCGCGAATCGAAAAACGCGGCGATTCCTTGATCCTGTCGAACGGCCTTGTGGGCCGGACGATCCGGCTCGCGCCGAATGCGGCAACGGTCTTTCTGCGTAACGAAATGATTGGGACATCCGTCCTTCGCGGCGTGAAACCGGAAGCCGTCATCGAAATCGACAGACGGCGGTATGCCATCGGCGGCCTCGATGGGCAGCCGGATTACGCCTATCTGGATCCGGCCTGGCTGGATGGGATGACGCGCGATCCGGAGGCGTTTGAATTCACAGGATTCACGACGGGCGAAACGACGGCGCTGTTCGACTGGAAGCCGAAACGCCACGCGCCGGATGCGCCATGGCCGCCAAAGGGCGCGGCGGTAACGCTCGAATTCAAGGCGCCGGAGAAACTCGCCGCGCAATATGGGGCAATTACGGTTTCGGTGTATTACGAGATCTATGACGGCATTCCCGTGATTGCAAAATGGATAACGATATCGAACGCGGGCAACCGCGAATTCACCCTGACCGGCCTCGAAGGCGAAATTCTTGCCGTCAACGAGGAGGAAAAAGATCGCATCCACGTCGAGAGCAACTATGCCTTCAACACGATGGTCACGACGGCGTGGGGCGTGGATGCCGACTATCCGACGCAGGTCAATTACGAATGCGCATCGCCGATCCTGCTGACGAGCCGGTATCCGAAAGGGCCGGGCGTGTTGCTGAAGCCCGGCGAGCGCTTCGATTCGTTCCGAAGCTACGTGTTGCTGTACGACAGTTACGACAAGGACCGGCGCGGGATGATCAAGCGGCGGATGATGCGGACGCTCGCGCCGCAATGTCTTGAAAATCCGATCTTCATGCACGTCCGTGAGTCGAACTCGAAAGCGTTGCGCCGCGCCATAGACCAGTGCGCGGATGTCGGATTCGAAATGGTCATCATGACCTTTGGCAGCGGGTTCGATATCGAGAGCGAAGACCCGGCGTATATCGCGCGCATCAAGGAAGACGTTGATTATGCGCACGGCAAGGGCATCGAGGTTGGCGGCTACACGCTCATGACCGCCTCACGCGATGCCGGGCCGGAATTCAACGTCGTCAGTCCGGATACCGGCAAGCCGGGCAGCATGTTTGGCCAGAGCGCGTGCCTCGCGAGCGAATGGGGCGGCGTCTATGCGCGGCGCGTGCTGCATTTCATGGACGCGACGGGCCTCGACATGATCGAAACGGACGGGCCGTTCCACGGCGACGTGTGCGCCTCGACGGTTCACGCGCACCACCGCGGCCTCGACGATTCGCAGTTGCGGCAGTGGGAAGCCTGCTGCAACTTCTATCGCGAATGCCGCAAGCGCGGCATCTTCATCAACACACCGGACTGGTACTATCTCAACGGATCGAACAAATGCGCCATCGGATACAAGGAAACAAACTTCAGCCTGCCGCGCTGGCGGCAAATCCTCATTGCGCGGCAGAACATCTACGACGCGACCTTCGAAAAGACGCCGAGCATGGGCTGGATGTTCGTGCCGCTTGTCCAATATCACGGCGGCGGCGCCGCGGCGACCATCGAGCCGCTGTCGGAACATCTCGTCGAATACGAATGGTATCTCGCGCAAAACTTCGGTTGTGGCGTTCAGGCCTGCTACCGCGGCCCGCGCCTGTACGATACCGAAGAGACGCGCGCCGTCGTCAAGAAATGGGTGTCGTTCTATCGCAAACACCGCGGGATTCTTGACTCGGATATCATCCATGTGCGGCGTCCCGACGGACAGGGCATCGACTGCATGATGCACGTCAACGCCCAGACGCCCGAAAAGGCGCTCGCCATGGTGTTCAATCCAACCGACACCGAGCAGCGCGCCGAACTGACGCTTCCGCTATACTACACCGGTCTGACGAAACGGGCCGCGATCCGCGAACGGGATAACGAGCCGCGCATCTGCAAATTGTCGCGCGACTACAAGGCCACCGTTCCGGTAAGATTGCCCGCGAAGGGCATTACGTGGTTCGTTGTCGAATAGCACCGATTATTCGAGAAGATGCGGCGCCGTGTTGTGGCGTAAACTGTCCAGTCTGCGGCCTGAGCCCGGCCTCTTACTCGCGAAAGACCGCAGCCACCGCAGACTGGACAGTCTGCGCCACAAGACAGCGTGATTGCTTTGCGGTGTCAGGAGGAACGATTTCATGAGATCTTTTTGCGCACTGGCGGCGCTGATGGCGATCTTCGCGGTTGCCGGCTGCGGCGGCGGAACGTCGAAGGACGCGAATGTCATCCGCGTGACGCGGAACATCGGCGGGCGCGAGGGATTCCGCCAGCATTTTGAAGGGTGGAAAGCCGCCTTCGAGAAGAAAAACCCCGGTTGGATCATGGAACTGATTGACCTCGGCAACATGGAAGGAACGGAATATTATAAATCCCGCATTGCGACGGACGATCTGCCGGAAATCGTCATGACGTGGGAAATGACGAATTTCCTCGCCGATGGCGGACGCCTGGTGCCGCTGCCGGACAGTTATTATGAGCGATTTGGTATAGCCTTGCCCGCCGCTTACAAAGGGAAACGGTACAATACGCAGGTCGGCCTCCAGATCCAGGGCATTGTTATCAACAAGAAGATGTGGGACGACATCGGTGTGACGGAACCGCCTTCGACGTGGGATGAATGGTTCGCCGCGTTCGACGCGCTCAAGGCAAAGGGGTATATGCCGCTGGTGTTTGGCGGGCGCGAATGGCCGGCTTCCATGCCGCTGTTCTACGCCATCGCGTCGGATCTGTACGATCGCGCCACGACGCCGGAAGCCGCGGCGCCGTCGTGGACGATTCGCCGCGACAAGAGGGAAATCACGTTTGCAACGGACCCGCTCATGCCGAAGATCATGGAAACGATGATCCGGCTCGTCGAAAAGTACGTTGACAAGGGCGCGCTCAGCGACGGGTACAACGAGGAACAGCGCGCGTTCTATGGCGGCAAGGGCGCGACGTGGATGATGGGCTGCTGGATGGCCGGCGACATCGAGCCGAACAAGGTGGATTTCGACATGGCGTATTGGCCCGTGCCGTCGCTTGTCGGGCGGCCTCCGGTCTTCATACGGACATCCGGCATGCAATCCGGATGGGCCGTCACGACCGCCGCGACGGGCGAGAAACTCGAAAAGGCCATGTCCGCCATGGAACTGTTCTACGACCCCGAAGTCTATCAATTGTTCTTGAACGGCGAGTGCCAGTTCGCCGAGGCCGCGAAAGTGCCCGTCAAAGGGCCGAAGAGCAATTGGCCGCCCGCGCAGCGGCTCATTGACGACATGCAGGCGAATTTGAACAAGTATGGCACGACGCTGGGATACCATGTCGCGCTCGACGATTTGCCCCCGCCGACCATGACGATTATCCTGGCGCGGATCATGCAGGAAATCGTCGCCGGCGAACGCGACATCAACAAGTTGCTCAAGACGCTCGACGCCGAATGGGACAGCGCGCGCAAGGGGACATGAAACACCTGATCCTGTTTCACCACAAAGAGCACAAAGAAAACAAAGAGCAAGAAAGGCACACGAAATGAAAGAAACCATAGTGCCTCCGGTCATCGGGTTTGGCATGGACTCCTCTTTTAAGTCTCCTTATTTTCATTCGGACAGGAATGCGACGACGGCAAGCAGGATTTCCCGTCGGCCCCTCTTTGTGCTCTTTGCGATCTTTGTGGTGAATACTCCTTCCTTCGCCGGGACTACGCTCATGACTGAAAAGCAGATCACCTTTTCGCCGAAGCATCACTGGCTCGACAACAACGACAATTTTTCGGCGGATGGACGCTTCCTTTGCTACGACACGCGTGAGATGGTGGGGCCGGGCATCGAAAACAGCCAATCCATCGAGAAGGTCGAGATCGCTACCGGCCGGGAAACCGTTCTCTACAAACCGGCCGAAATCATTACCGGCGCACAGGCCGCGCCGGGCGTAGGAGCGGCGTCATTCTCGCCGGTGGCGGATGCCGTCGTTTTCATACACGGCCCGCTCGTTTCGGACGTGCCCCGGCGCGGGTTTTACGCGAAACCGAACCGCAACGGGGCGGAAGTGTCCGCGGACGGCGCCGGAAAACTCGCATGGCTCGATTTTCGCGACGTCGAAACCTCGCGGGACACGCTGCCCGGCGCGCATCGCGGCGGCACACACCGGCACGAATACACGCTCGACGGACGCCGTATCGGGTTTACCTACGATGATTTCCTGCTGCCGCAATACGAACGGACCATCGGCTACATGGAACGCCACCCCAAGGCGCCCGGCGGCGCGTCGTGCTGGTTTGCCGTGCTTGTGCCGGTCGTGCCGAAAGGCGCGTCGAAGCCCGGCGAAATCGAACGCGCGCTCGGCGATTCGTGGATTGGACGCGAGGGTCTCATGCGGGCATTCATCGGAACGGTTCGCGAAGACGACGGCGCTGGCTATCAGGATTCGCTCTTCGTCGTAGACATTCCCAAAGACGTTGATATCGCGACCGCCGATTCAGGTTCCGCGTTGCGTTATCCGAAACCACCGAAAGGGACGCATATCCGCCGCCTTACGCACACATGGGCAAGCGGGACCGTGCGCGGATCGCCCGACGGCCGCCGTATCGCCTATTACGGCCGCGCGGAAGACGGAACAACACAAATTTTCATCATTCCTTCCGATGGATCGGATCGTTCGGACGATCCCGCGAAGCGTCCCGTCCAAGCGACCCATTTTCCCAAAGGCGCCGGGCCCGGTTTGCGGTGGCATCCGTCGGGCGGCGCGATTTTTTGCATCAGTGACAACGGCATCGCGGCCACGTGTGTAAAACCAGGCCGGCGTTTCGGCAAAACCACGTTCTTGACGCCTCACGGCGACGAACCGCCCCGCATTGAATTGGTGGTCTCCCCCGATGGCCGCACCTTGGCCTACACGAAACCCGTGCCGACCCGCGACGAAACCGGCACACGAAAAACCGCCTATAACGGCGCGGATTGCCAGCAGATTTTCACGGTCGAATTTGCGCCGGAACGCCGGGATCGCTGAATCGGTGTCAATTGCCGCCGCCGGCGCTCATCTTGAGCAACTGCTCGCACTGGTTTATCCGGGTGTCGAAAAACCGGAGCAGTTTTTCATGTAGTTCGGCGTTGGCCGCCGCAATCATGGATCGCTGGTTGTCCACCGAACTGTCCAACAGCAGCACATCATTGAAATCATGGCCGTAGGCGTCGGTCACGATGGCGCCGGCTTCCTGGGCGATAAGGAGACCCGCGGCGAGATCGTACGGTTCGACGCCGATCACGTTGCCGCGTCCGGCATTGATGAATTTGTCGTGGACGAGAAGGGGAATGTCGCGGTAGTAACGGTTGGCGAAATCCACACACGCGTCGAGTTGGTTGGTCACCAGCCGGGTCAGGCTGAACGACGTGCTGTTGCATGCGAAAAAACCGCCCTTGAGCGAACTGACGTCAATGAGTTTCGCGGCGGTCTGGAAAACGAGTTCCGCGGGGCGCGCCGGCACGGTCATCGTCCATGCCAGCATTTCGAGGCTCGTGTTTTTGGACAATTTCGGACGCTTGATGTGATCGCCCTGAACGACGCGGGCGCCTTTGCCCCGCTCGGCGTAGAAGACGCGATCACCCACCAGTTCCAGCACCAGCGCACTGTCCACGTCGGCCATGCACGGCCGCTCGATGACGCGCGTTGTGGCAATCGAAATGACGCAGCCCTCGAACCCGCTTTTGGCCGCGCGTGTGCCGTCTATCGGATCCACGAGCAGCAAATTCTGCGGCTGGGCGTTTGTAAACGTGGTGTATCCCGAATCTTCCGAGTAATAAGCCAGCGGAATCCGCGCGTTTTTCAGAAAGGTCAACAACGCCTTTTCCGCCACCCGATCCACTTCGAACGTCGTGTCGCCGCTGATGGCATTGCCCACGATTTCGCGTCCGCGCGCCTCCTTGATCATCGGCGCGATGCTGTTTTTGATCGTGGTGGCCAGCGCCATCAGGAATTCCCGCGGGAGAATTTTCACGCGGCTTCGGGCCGGTTCAGCGGCGGCCGGCGCGGCGGGCTTGGAGGGCGGAGGCGCCGCCGAAACCGCAACAGTCTTTTTTTCGACAGGTTTGGCGGGAGGCGGCGTGGATTGTTTTTGGGCGGCCGCCTTTTTCAATGCCGGTTTATCCGGCGCGGCTTTCTTGGCGGCGGCCTTGGCCGGCGCTTTTTGGGGGGGCGCCGGACGCGCCTTGGCGGTTTTGGGCTTGGACGCCGGCTTGGGCGGTTTTTGGGCGGCCGTTTGACGTTTGCTTTTCGGTGCGGCCGATTTCGCCGGACGACTCGGTTTCTTTTTGGGTGACGGCTTTGCTTTGGCCATAATGTATTATCCTGATGTTCGTTTCGACTATTCCAAAAGAACGGACGGCGGCGCGATATAATCGAGAAAATGCTCCCTTACCTTGCCTGTGCGCGCATCGCCGTTATGTATGAACAACCGGTACCGCCACTGTCGAACCGCGCCCTTGGGAAATATCATATCGCCGGACTGTCCGTCTTCGGGCCGGTAATGTTTCCATGCAAAACAATTCGCGGTCATCAATCCGTAGTCGCGCACGTGCCATTCCGTCGGGTAGCGGGGATTTTTTTCGTGATCGAATATCGCCAAGCCCACATGCCGCCCGTCCGCCAAGCCGCTGTAATCGCACCACGGAGCCTTTCTGCCCCAAGTTTCCCCTTCGTTCACGCCTCCGTAACCGTTTTCGATGCGTCCGCCGTTGCGCACATCCATCGAACTGGCCACCCGCACCGAAACAAGCCCGCCTTCCTTCGTGTCGCGAAACACGACTTTGCCTTCGGTCATGCGGAACGTTACATCAAGGTCCATCAAGCGTTCGCCTTCCGGCGTCGCATAGAAACGCATGGCCCGGGTTTCTTCAAACTGTTTCGTTTCCCGGCCGGTGCACCAATGGTTACGCGCCACGATTTCCCCGTACACCGGCCCCGAAACCAGCCGATCGAATGCCTGATGTCGCTGAAAACCGTGCCCCGGTTCCTCACTCCAATTGTCCGTATCGTCGCATTCGCCATAAGCGACCCAAAGCGACTTGTGATGAATATGGTCGCGATGCTCGCCTTTGACGCCTTTGACAATCGGCCAATTACGGGTCATGCGCACGCCGGACGGGCCGATTACAGGATGTAAAAACGGCCTAACCCATTTGCGCGCATAATGATAACGCGAAAAAAGCGTCTTGCCCACCCAAATGTCAACCCGGCCTTGGCCGATCCAATCCCGCAAGGTAACCGCCTCGGCCGTTTTCGCTTCCGGATCGGGTTTGGCTACGAGCGCCAGCGACGATCCGGCTTTGAGCCTTGGTACGATCCAAGTCAAACGAACGCCTTTCTCGCTTTTGGAGGCTTGGCACGGCATGAATTTCCGCTTGCCGTTAATGGCAAGGGTAAAAAAGGCGTTTTTTTCATAACATAAAGGCAATTCAACACTTACAGGACAATTTACGGTATCGTGCGCACCCGCGATTACCCTGATTTTATACACATCTCCCACCACCATGTCCCTTCCGCTGAAAAAACCATCACAGACACACCGAACGGGCTAATTCTATCAATTCTTCATTGAAAAGTCCAGTATTCATTTTTTATCAAGAAAATTGCGAATAACTCTTGTTTGTGCGGTATTATCCACCGGTGGAATGAATGAAATGACCAGAGGCGCCGGAAACCTTGATGCGCTTTTGTGGAATCATAAAAAAGAAGAGAAAAGACGCACGGTTGCGATATAATGCGACTTGGCCGTTTGACACATGGAGGTTGAATAGGATGAACCGGTTAGTCAATATTGCTCTGGCGGCTGTTGCAGGGACTGTTTGCCTTGTTGGCGCCGCGTTGGCGGCCGATACCGCCAAGCCGGCCCAAGCCAAGTCCTCGGCCGCAAAGTCCGCCAAGCCGGCCGCGCTCCCCGCGCCCGTGGGCGCCATTATGGCCATACCGGCCGAAGTTCGTTTCCATTCGACGCGCGGAACGGCCCAAATAGCGATTTTTTTCGATGAAACGCCCGCCAAGGCGGCCCATATCACCAAAGCCGCCTTTGTCAAAAAGGGCTGGATGTTCGAGGTGTCAAAATCCAAGACGGATCCGGGTGTGGTTACCGTTTCGACAAATCCGAACACGGTCGAGGATGGCAGTTACACCCTGGAAATCGTGGCCGGCGGCCAAACCATCCACGTCGAGGTATATGTCACCTTGGGGGGGCCTACGCCGGGCGCCACGGAGATTCGGCTCCCCCCGCGTCTCGATTTCGACGCCACGTACAAGAAGGGCACGACGATTGAATATAAGATTGATGCGCCGCTCGACGCCGAGTATGTCTGGACCGTCAATGGCCATGTGGTGGCGCAAGGCCCCGGCGAAATCAAGTGGGTCTATACCTTCGACCAGATTGGCCCGCAAATCATCCGCGTGCGCATGAAAGCGCCCAACGGCCGGATGGAGGAAAGCATCGGCAAGACGGAAGTGGTTCCGTAACGCCCATGGATCTCGAACAGCCCGACATGCTACCGCTTTCGCGCGGGGAATGCGCCCGGCTGGGCTGGAACGAAATAGATATCCTGATTGTGACGGGCGATGCTTTGGTGGATCACCCCGCGTTCGGCGCGGCGCTGCTGGCCCGATGGCTCATTGCCCATGGATTCCGCACCGGCATCGCCGCCCAGCCGCGATGGACCTGTGTTGACGATATGGCGGCATGGGGGCGTCCGCGCCTGTTTGCGGGCGTTACGGCCGGCGCGCTCGATTCGATGCTGGCCCACTATACCGCTTTCCGCAAGAAACGCCGGGAGGACGCCTATACGCCGGGAGGCCGGGCCGGCGCGCGGCCCAATCGCGCCACGATTGTGTACACCGGACTGGTGCGCCAGGCCTTTCCCGGCCTGCCGGTGGCCGTCGGCGGCATCGAAGCCTCCCTGCGCCGCGCGACGCACTACGACTTCTGGTCGGATTCGTTCCGGCGGTCAATCCTACTCGACAGCAAGGCCGACTGGCTGGTCTGCGGCATGGCGGAACGCGCCATTCTCGACCTTGCGCGTGCGATTGAAGCCGGCGGGCCTGTCAATCCCTACGCGTTGCGCGGCGTCGCATGGGCTGAATCGAAGCCGCAAACGTCTTCGGATGATTTCGCGGACGCCGAAGCGCTGCCTTCGCACGAGGACATTATCACCGATCCGCGCCGATTGATGGAAGCCACGCTGGCATTCGAACGCCAGACGCATAACGGCGGACCGTGGCTGACGCAGTCTTCCGGCGGCCGCCGGGTCTGGTTCGCGCCGCCGGCCGCGCCGCTGACGTCCGCCGAACTGGATACGTTGTACGCCCTTCCGTTCTCGCGCCGCGCTCATCCGCGCTATACCGAACCCGTGCCGGCGCTTGAAATGGTCCAGTTCAGCATTACCGCGCATCGCGGCTGCGCGGGCGGCTGCACGTTTTGTTCGTTGGCGATGCACCAGGGCCGGCGTATCCAATCGCGCAGCGCGGAATCCATTGCGACCGAAGCCGTGCGCATGACGCGCTATCCGGACTGGCGCGGCAGCATCACGGATGTCGGCGGACCTTCCGCGAATATGTGGGGCGCGCGTTGTCTGCGCGAAAACCATCCCTGCCATCGCGCCAGTTGCCTAGCGCCGTCCTTTTGCCCGCATTTCGCATGCGATCAATCCGCCACCGCGAATCTGCTCGATTCGCTGGCGCGCATTCCCGGCGTACGGCATGTCCGCGTAGCCAGCGGCATCCGCCACGACTTGGCCCTGCGCGACCCGGACTACCTGCAAGCGCTAACGGCGCGTTACACGGGCGGACAGTTGAAACTCGCGCCTGAACATTGCCGCGAAAACGTGCTGCGCCTCATGCGCAAGCCGGTTTTCGATTGTTTCGAGCGATTTGTGGATGTTTTTCGGAATCTTTCGCACGAGTCGGGCAAGGAACAATACATCGTTCCGTATCTGATGAGCGCCTTTCCCGGATGCACCGACGCGGACATGCGCGCGCTGGTCCGCTGGCTCGAATCGAAGGGATGGAAACCCCGCCAAGTGCAGTGTTTCATCCCGACGCCCGGCACCGTCGCCACCGCCATGTTTTGCGCCGGCATTGCCCCCGACGGAAGCCCCATTCCCGTTGCGCGCACCGATGCCGAACGCCTCCGGCAGCACCGGATTCTTGCCCCTCCCCGGCGCCAGCCGGGTAACTTTTCCATAAACGACTGAACCTGGATTCGGCAGTCAAGATCGGATTCTACGTGCTATCCTCTGGATGTCGTGGACCTTGTGGACGAAATGGACAAGAAAATCAATCCCCTTGCGGGTGAAGTCCACTGGGTCCACAATGTCCATCTCGTCCATGGTTTGGTCGAAAGAGCCGCGTTCAACTGCCGATTTTAGGATGATGGTTCCGTTGGGCAATGAAGTGCTCGGTCTTCAACTGGGATATTGTCCCCTGTATCTCTGCATGTTCGCTTTCGGCATCATCGCTCACGGCTCCGCGTGGATCGAATCTCTGGACGCCCGCCGGGCCAATACATGGTTTACTCTGGCTCTGGCCGCCATAGTCCTGCTGCCCGTAATTGTCTTGAGCGGTGGTGCGCTGGAGGGCAATGGCGACGCCATCCGCGGCGGTTTTTTCTGGCAGGCGTTTGCCTATGCCGCATGGGAGCCATTCGTATGCGTGGGCGTTTCGATGAAACTCATGTGTTTTTTTCGCGAAAGACTGGGCCGGACAAGCGCCCTTGCCGGGCGCCTGTCCAAGAGTTCCTACGCGGTCTATATCATCCACCCGTTTTTCGTTGTAACGGCCACATTTCTTGCCAAAGATCTTCCATGGCCGCCGCTGGCGGCCGTCCTGCTTGTTTGCCCCCTGGTCCTTTTTGCGACATTTGCCTGCGCCAATCTCCTTCGCCAAGCGCCGATTCTGAATAAGGTGTTATGAGGAATTGCGCCGTTTTGAAACCGATTCCGCCTTTCCGGCCGTCTGAATTGGGAAGGCCGTTTGAAGCGGTGTCGCATGGCGAGTAGAATCACCGGAGCCACCGGGCTGAAAAGTGGATACGTGTGCGCCGCAACGGACCGCAGGACGGTAAGGAGATGTTTTTATGATTACCACGCAACATGCCGAAAACCGCGCATGGGCCTTTCGCGCCATTGAGGAATTGCAGGCTTTTTTGGGTGATAGCGATTTCGAGGGCGATATCGGCGAAGAGCAGGCGCTGCTGGATCGCAAATGGCGGGAGTTGCGCGACAACAAATACCGCATGGTGTTTCTGGGCGCGTTCAATGTGGGCAAGAGCGCCCTTATCAACGCGATCCTTGGCGACGAGTATCTGCCGACGGTGCTCGAAGAATGCACGACGAAAATCACGCATGTGGCCAAGGCGGAAACCATGAAGACGGTATTGAACCTGTCCGTGCCGGCGACCGAAAACGAGTTTACCGCATTGAGCAATTTGATCGAAGCATGCAATATGGGCGCATCCGTCGAACGCGCTGAAACAGGGGACGACTTGACGATCGTGTATGCGTCGAACGCGGCCAAGGACCTGCTTAAAAGTCTGCGTCCGCTGGTCACGGTCAGCGCCGACGAGGATTTCCCGCTGTTGAAATCGCTTCGGAACAAATTCGACGAAATCCACGTGTATCTGCCGACGGATTTGCTCGAGGACGACATTGCGCTGGTGGATTCGCCCGGCGTGCACAGCATCGCCGAAACCAACGAGAAAATCGCCCACGAAATTATCCCGAACAGCCATCTGGTCGTGTGCATGATAGAAAGCCAGAACGCCGGCAACGAACAAAACCGGGAATTTATCGAACAGATCGTCAAGCACCGCCACCGCAAGATCTTTTTCGTGATCAACAAATCCGATCAACTCAACCCGGACGAAATCGATCCGCTTGGCCGTCGCGGTCCCGCCAAGGATCTGCTGCGCAGTCTCGAAGGCATCGTGGACCATCCGGAAATTTTCTTCGTGTCGGCGCTGTATGCGCTGGTCTCGGCCCAGTTGGCCAATTACCATCTGCAATTGTCGGATATCGAATACAACAACAAGATCAAGATTCCCTGGGCGATTCAGCGCGATCTGTTGCAATGTGAGGAACCCACGAAGGGCGTGGCCAGTTATCTCATGATTCAGAGCAATATCGCCGCGCTCAAGAACCGGCTGATTGATTACCTCTACAAGGAAAACCGGGAAGGCGCGATCCTGGAATCGGTTTGCCGGGTAATCGCCGCGCGCGCATGGGCCTATGCCCGGCCGCTTCAAATCAAATTAGAGATGGTCATGGATAATCCCCGGCTGGACGAATTGACCCAACAACGCGAGCAACTCACGAAACGCCTGGAAGACTTGCGCGCGCAGTCGCAAAACGTCCAGGAATTATTCCAAATCATGGCGGCGGGCGGTTCGCGGGAAGGCTCCGTCTACACCGGATACGAGAGGCTGGTATCCGAATTATTTGACGACAAGGCTATCGAAGATCAGGTGTTGAAACCGCTGGGCCAATGGCTCGCGGTCAAGGAGAACATTGCCACGGCCAAGCGCGCGTCCTACGCGCCGCTGGCCGCGGAAATTCAGCGGATCGTGGACGCCTTCGTTCAACGCTGCCTGGATCGCCTGTTGGGAGAAGCGCATTCGGTACAGCGCCGGGTGCTCGACGCCATGGGCGCGCTTGCGCGGGACGTCGCGCCGGTTCCGGAAGGTCTGGTTCGCGTGTCGCGTGGTCCTATAGGGACTTTGCAGGCCGGCATGGCCGCCTCGTACTTCGGTTTTCTCGTTTCAGGCGCGGTGCTGGGCGCGGTGGCGGGGGCGGTGGCATGGAGCGTGCTCATCGCGCGGCCCGATGTTCAAATTGCCCTGAACAATCTTCTGCAAGACTTCTTTTATCTGGACGCCCGGCTTGGAGCGGGGGCGGGCGCAGTGCTGGGCGGCGTGCTGGGTCTTCTTCTGCGCGGAGCGACCAGTACAGGCGTACGCCGCGAGAAACTCGCACGTTGTGTCCGCGAAAAAGTCATGCAGTTGTTGACACAGGGCGGCAAGAGCGAAGTGGGCACGGTCTTCAACGCGGCCCGCGACCAACTGCGCGAGGGCATGTCCCAGTGCCGGGCCGCTTTCGCGGAAAACATCCGCAAGGCGTTCGATGATGCCTTGGCCGGTCTTTCGATGGAGATCGAAACCATCCGCGCCGAAGAGGAAGAAATCCGCCGAAAGCAGGAAGAAGTCGTTGCCCGGATCGAACCGAAGCGGGCCGCGCTGGCGGATCTGGCGGAAAAGGCCCTTGCGATTGCCGAGGCCAACGCGCCGAATGAGGCCGCCGCGGGCGTCGGCGCCTGACCGGGCGTCGTGTGGGTGTTGTATCGGTATAGACGATTTGATACGCTTGGCGTTGGATCGCCCCAAACCACGGAGGGAATGGGCCGGTAAACGCGAGGCATGCGAGGCCGGCAAACTGCCGGGTGGTTGCCATATCAGGTCTCGAACCCGCCCCGCCGGGGCGTGAAACGATTCGTTGCGTAAAGCAGCGAAATCCATGAGGAGGAACATACAATGAGACGTTATTCCCCGTTTGCGAATGCCGGTGGTTTGGTGATGGCGGTGGCTGTTGCCTGTCTGCTGGCCGTCGTGGGCTGTTGGTCGAAGGAGCAGCCGGCGCCCGCGCCGGTGGTTCCCGCGCCGCCCGTCGCTCCGGTAACCGAACCCGCGCCGGCGCCCGCGCCCGTCGAACCGGCGCCTGCGCCGCCGACCGGCCAGCCCGAATTGGGCCCCGTGGTTCCGTCAACGCTGCCGGTGCTGAAACTGGCGCCGGAATCCGCCATGTTGACGCTGGCGATACCCCCATTGAACGGCATCATTGACAAGGCGCTGGCCTTGGCCAAACGCATTGCGCCGCCCGATTTCAACGTTGACGAGGAAGTCGCCAAGGCCATATCCGATATTCGAAACGATTTGGGCGCGCCCGAAGCCGCCAGTTTTGCCGATATCGCCGCGGCCAAGGGTATTCAGCCCGACACTCCGATCGGCGTCTTTTTGGATCTGGCGCCAACCGCTTCGAGCGCCAAGGAGGCTTTCGCGGCGTTCAAGGCCGCGCTGGATAAGCAAAAGACCCCCGAGCCTGCGCCGGCGCCGGAAGGCGAAAAGAAAGAGGGCGGGGAAGCGTCGCCGGCTCCGCCCGCGGAACCGCCGAATATCGAAAAGTTTCTCGAATCGGTAAAATTGCCGGGTGTTACGCTGGTGTTCGGCTGCGGCGATCCCGCCAAAGTGGAAGCCGCCATCAAGGATTTGCTTTCGTTGCCCGGCGGCGATATTGATCCGGAAAAAGTTGAAACCCTCGATGTCAACGGGGTTCCAGTCAAGTGCTTCGACCCGGAAAAACTTGCCTATGCCATGGCCGACGGCAAAGCGTTCATCTCCAATTCGCTCGAAATGTTGAAGCAGGCGCTGGCCCGCGTGGCTTCGCCCGCGGTAGTTCGGTACGGTTCGGTTGAATGTCCCGCCGAAGCCCCCGACGAATGGGTGCTGTTGTCCCGTTTCGATAAAATCGCCCCATTGGTCAAGGATTTGATTCCGGCCGCGCTGGCCATGAACAAGGGAACCGCGAAATTTGCCGATACGCCCCTGCCTTCGATCGAGAAGAAACTAAACGCCATGGCCGGCGACGATCCCGGCGTCACGCGACTGATCTGGACGGACAAGAAAATCGAACTGAAGACGCAGATGGACAACGCCCGGCATCCGGCCTATGCCGAACTGTGCGGAGAAGCCAAGCCGCTTCGTCTGGCGCCGTTGCTGCCGGAAGCCACACTGGCCTTGTTGAGTCTTCGGTTCAATGCCATGGCGAAGGCGTCGTTTCGCGAGGGCTGGCTCAATGCGTTGCCGCCCGAAGTGCAGAAGGACGCGGGTCTGTCGCAGGCGACGATGTATATCAACCAGGCCGTGGAACTTATTGGGGACGAACTCACGTTTGGCATATCAGCGGCCAGCGGCGGGATTCCGCAGGCGTTTCTCATGGCGAACCTTGCCCAGCCCGATCAGGTCAAGGCCCTGATTCAAATGTTTGCCCCGATGACGCCCGCCACAAAGCATGAGGATGTGGACATTTCCATTGTGGCCGTGCCCCTTCCCGTGCCGATCTACATCGCGTTCCCCGAAGACACGGTGATGGTCGCCAATGATCTCGACCGATTCAAGGAAGTCATCACGGCCATCAAGACCAAGACTCCGACGAATTTCCTTGGATCCTTGGATCCGCCTGTCGGCCTCGATGCGCCCATGTACGGCATTTTGATGCTCAAATCGGCTCTTATCGGCGATATCGTCAAGCCGTTGGCCGGTCTTGGCGGGGGCTTGACGCCCGAAATGGAGATGCCGCTCGACAAACTGGTCGAAAATGTCCGTGAAATTCGCGCTTCCCAAGACATCGAAGACAACTGGCAGATCACCAAACTTACGATCTATCTAAACTAAGAAGTTGCGAATACATGACCCTGGATTCGGCAGTTAAGATCGGATTCTATGTGCTATCCTCTGGACGTGGTGGACCTTATGGACGAACTGGACAAGAAAATCAATCTCCTTGCGGATGAAGCCCACTGGGTCCACAACGTCCATCTCATCCATGGTTTGGTCGAAAGAGCCGCGTTCAACTGCCGATTTTAAGATGACGAAATCCGCAGCGCCGAATTCCGGCAGGGCACAACTATGGGCGGCCCAGCCGAATCGGAATTCGGCGTTTCGTTTTCCATTGCGCGGACACATTTGAGGGATCTGGCGTTCCATGGTTATTTTGCCCGGCTGTCTGTTGGCGGCTGGATGTTTTTTTTACTCGGAAGGCGGGAAATGGCCTCCGTGTTTTCTACTGATCCATTTCCCCTGAAGTTCCCTTTTTTGCACCGATGATTCTTTTTACCGGCCGTTATATCATTCTTTTGAAAGTGTTTGTATAAGTTTGCGCACGAGTCGTGCGGTTGAAAGCGGCTGCTTGTATGGAACGAAGGTCTTTTTTGAAGGCGCTTGGCGCTGGCGTCGCCGGAACGATGTTGCCTTTGGGCGCCGATGCTTCGGATACGCCCGGCGCGGCTTCGGACTGCGGCATGTTGGTGGATACGACCGAGTGTATCGGATGTCGCAAATGCGAATTCGCCTGCGCGCGCGCCAACGATTTGTCTCATGCCCCCCTTGAATCCTATGAGGACACGTCGGTTTTCGACAAGCGTCGGCGGATGACGGCGGACGCCTACACGGTCGTCAACCGTTATCCGGATGCGGCCAATCCCGAAAAGCCCACGTACGTCAAGGTGAATTGCATGCACTGCCTGAAGCCGGCGTGCGCGTCGGCCTGTATCGTGGGCGCGTTGCACCGCCAGGAAAACGGCATGATCACGTATGACGCAGGCAAATGTCTCGGCTGCCGGTATTGCATGGTTGCCTGTCCGTTTCAGGTGCCCGCCTATGAATACGACAACGCGCTGACCCCTGTCGTGTCCAAGTGTTCGTTCTGTTTCGAACGCGTGACGTCGGAAAACAAGCCTCCGGCCTGCGCGGAGATGTGTCCTCCGAGCGCGTTGATGTTCGGCGATCGCAAAAAACTGCTTCAGTTGGCGCATGACAAGATCGCGATGGATCCGGATCGATATGTGCCGCACGTTTATGGCGAAACGGAATTGGGCGGAACCGCGTGGCTGTATCTGGCGGGACGCCCGTTCGCCGATCTCGATTTGCGGGAGTTTTCCGGAAAACCCGTGCCGGAACTGACCGAAACGATCCAGCATAACGTATTCAAGTTCGGCTTGCCGCCGGTATTGCTGTATGGACTGTTGTGCACGGCGATGAAAACCTTTGGCGACGGGCAGCAGGAAGGGCCTCCGGAATGAGCCGGCACGCATCCGAAACGCACGAATCGTGCGCGCCCGTGAAACATCCGTTTTTCACGCCGGGCGTCTTTGTCCTGCTTTGCCTGATGGGCGTGGGGTTTGTCGCGGCTTTGTACCGGCTGGCGTTTGGCCTCCGCGCCGCCACCAATCTGTCGGATCCGTATCCGTGGGGTATCTGGATTGCCCTGGACGTGGCGTCGGGCGTTGCGCTGGCCGCGGGCGGTTTTACGACGGCGGCGCTCGCGCATGTGTTTCATCGCCGCGAATACGAGGCGCTGGTGCGTCCGGCGTTGTTGACGGCCATGCTCGGCTACACGTTTGTGGTGCTTGGCCTGGTTCTCGATCTGGGCCGATACTACAACATCTGGCATCCGATGCTGCCGTGGATGTGGCAGGGCAATTCGGTGTTGTTCGAAGTAGCCATGTGCGTCATGGCCTATCTGAACGTGCTCTATCTGGAATTCGCGCCGATTGTTTGCGAACGGTTTAGGGGCCGCGTAAATCTGCCGGGCCCGTTTGCCGTGTTGAACCGCCTTGCCGAAACGGCCCTGCGTGTGGCGGACGCTGTTCTCGGCCGGACGATGTTTCTGCTGATTGCCGCGGGCATTATGTTGTCCTGTATGCACCAGTCCTCGCTGGGGGCGCTACTGCTGATCGCGCCCTACAAGATGAATCCGGTCTGGTACACGCCGATTTTGCCGCTGCTGTTTCTGTTGTCGGCCATTTCGGTCGGTTTTCCCATGGTGGCGGTCGAATCATTGTGGTCTTCGTGGGCGTTCAAGCGCCGGCCCGAAACCCATTTGCTGGGTCTGCTGGTCCGTTATACCGTGGTGCTGCTGGGCGTTTACTGGATTGCCAAAACATGCGATCTGGTCATTCGCGAAGCCTATGGCGCGATTTTTGCCGACCCGACGACGACGCTGGCGTTTGGCCTCGAATGTGTGGTGGGCGGGTTGATCCCATTGGCGATGCTGGTGTCGGCGCGAGTGCGGCGGACTCCCCTCCTGCTATTCGTGGCGTGCGCATCAGCGGTGATCGGCGTGGTAATCAATCGCGTGAACGTGTTTCTTGTGGCGTATTCGCCGCTGTACGCCGAAAAGCCCTATTTCCCGTCGCTTCTCGAAATCGCGGTGACCGTGGGGCTTGTGGCGGGGCTGGTTTTCGTGTACCGGACCATTGTCCTGATTTTCCCGGTGCTGCCCGCCCATGAGCCGTCCGAAAGTCCCTCCCGCATGGCCGAAGAGTTGATTGCCCAGTCCGCTGAAAGGGGGCGTTGTGTATTGTCCTAGGAGCCGCCAGTGCGCCGGGTTGTTTCTCTGCCGGGGCGCCCAAGGATGGCCTTGCTCGTGCGCCCAAAGCGCGCCGAGGCTTCCCGCGACTTGGAATATCGGCCTTGCGGCGATCGTGATGGGCGCTTTGGCGCTGTTGTGGATGGCCGCGGCGTTTTCCCAGGAAACCTCCATGGGCGCGGATGATTCCGGCACGCTTCCGCCTTGCATCAGTTGCCACGTCGAAGCGCACCCCGGGGAGGGGGGGAGTGTCAAATTACGGTCATGCAGCCGGCATACGCATACCGACAAACTTCCACCGATACCTGTCCAGAATGCCCCGGATGTGTTCATCCTTGATCAATTGTCCGAAATTTATGTTCCGGTGGTTTTTCCGCACAGACTTCATGCGGAAATGGAAACCATGTCCAACGGATGTTCGGGCTGCCACCATCATAGCCTACCGGAACGTATCCAGCCTTGCCGCGAATGCCATCCCATCGAACCGGACCAGACCAATTTGCGCAAGCCCGGCCTCAAGGGCGCGTACCACCGGCAATGCTTTGGATGCCATCGGGAATGGGACCGGTATACCCAGTGCGGCATATGCCATGCCAAGCGTTCGGCCGACGGAAAACCCGAACCGAAAATAGACACGACCGATATTACGGGGCGGCTGCATCCGAACGTGAAAGCCCCTGACAAGAAAATTTACGACACGGGCGGGTACGAAGAAAATTCCAAGGTGTTTTTCCAGCACAAAGAGCACTCGGAAGTGTTCGGCGTGCGGTGCTCCGAATGCCATAAGAACGAGAATTGCAGCCGGTGCCACGAGGAGGCGCAACCGGCCCACAAGCGCGATCGGCAAGATCCCCACGAGGAATGCGCGAAATGCCATGCCGCCGAGGAGGCCTGCGGGAAATGCCATTTACAACAGGAGCCGCCACTATTCGATCACGCCACCCGCGCGGGCTTCGAACTCAAACCGTATCATGCGGCCGTGGCGTGTCAAAAATGCCATGCCTACAACGACGGCAAAATGGCCACGCAGGCCAGCCGTGAATGCACCGCCTGCCACAAACCGGACTGGCATCCGGAGGGATTCGATCACGGCAAATCGGGGCTTCAACTCGACGACACACACAAGGAAGCGGAGTGCAAAGACTGTCATGTGGAGGGCTTGGGCAAGCCGGCCCGATGCAATGCCTGCCACGAAGACGACTGGAAATATCCAGCCAAGATTCCGGGGAAGAAATTGTGATATAATATTCTCCCTTTTTTTACGACATGGCGGGTCTGAACGCGGTTTTGAATAAAAACCGCGGGAATGTATCTAAAGAGTTGTAAAAAGTGTTGTAGTGAAAGCGACATTGGGTTTTGTGGCTGCTGAAACAAAAAAAGGAGCATAGTGCATGAAAAAGACGCTGGTAGTGACGGTGATGGTGTGTGCGGCGCTGGCCTTCGTGGGCGCGGCTTACGCGCAAGATGCGACGTATGTCGGTAACAAGCAGTGCAAGATCTGCCACAACAAGGCGGACGAAGGTGAACAGTGGAACAAGTGGAAAGCATCGAAGCACGCCAAGGCGCTCGAAACGCTGTCGGCGCCCGAAGCCAAGGCGGCCGCGGACAAGATGAAAGTGGCCAAGCCGGCCGCGGAAGCCCCGGAATGCCTGAAGTGCCACGTAACGGCCTTCGACGAAAAGACGGGTGCGGCGCCCGCCACGATCGCCAAGGAAGACGGTGTGCAGTGCGAGAGCTGCCATGGCCCGGCATCGCTCCACGTGGCGGACGGCAAGAAGTTCAAGAGCGGCGACAAGACCATCGTCATGTCGGCGCATATCAAGCGCGGCGCCGACGAAGCGATCTGCAAGACCTGCCATAACGAAGGCAGTCCGACGTGGAAAGGCTTCGATTTCAAACAGGCTTCCGCCACGATTGCCCATCCGAATCCCGCCAAGAAAAAGTAACGTTTTGCGGACATCGAACGCCAAGGGATCGGGATTATTCGTCCGCGAACCCTTGGCTATCCTTTTCGGTGGCGGGTTGCAGGCTGCCGCAGGCATGGCCTACTATAACCCGCATTTACCGGTTTTCGGGAATAGCATTGAACGGCGGCACGTTTCCCGGTCTATAACGCGTGTAATGCAAAGGAGCGGAGTTTGTCTGTTTTCAGGTTTTTTTCTGCGGCGCTGATCGTTGCGGGGCTGGTTTCTTGCGGAGGATCGCAGGCGCCCAAAACGGTTGTCCAGATGCGTGAGGCGCCCGCCTCTCCGCCTCCAACCCTGGCCGAAATGCCTGTAAAGGAACGGCTTTTCGGTCCTCAAACCCAGCCGGGCATGGGGCATGGCGCGCCCAAGCCGGAACCGCAATTCGAGTGGAAGGCGCCGGACGCATGGAAACCGAAAGCCGGTTCGTCCATGCGTCTGGCCAATTTTTCAATTGGTGACAGCGCCGAAGCCGAATGCTACGTGACGTTGCTGCATGGCACGGGCGGCGGCGTCGAGGCGAACGTCAATCGCTGGCGGAGCCAGATGGGCCAGCCCCCGTTGACTGCCGAAGAAATCGCGGCGTTGCCCAAAGTGGAGGTGTTGGGCAAGGCGGCGCCGTTTGTGGAAGTGAGCGGAGCCTACACCGACATGGCCGGCGTCGAACATGGCCAAGCCCTGTTGTATGCGTTGATTGTGGAACTGGATGGTGAGACGCTTTTTGTGAAGATGACAGGACCGGAAAATCTGTTGCGCGCCGAAAAAGATCATTTCACGGCTTTCTGCCAGTCCTTGAAAAAGAAGGAATCCGGCTCATGAGGCAGGCGCTGAAAAAAGCGGTGGACGTGCTGGCGTCGTTTCCGCTTTCCTGCATATTGTTCCTGCTTCTGCTGCTTTTGACTTATCTCGGGACGCTGTACCAGGTCGAACATGGGCTTTATCAGGCTCAGCGGCGATATTTCGAGTCGCTTATCCTTGTTCACTGGGCGTTCGGACGTTTTCCGATCCCTTTGCCGGGAACCTATCTGCTCCTGATCGTTTTGGCGGTCAATCTGACCCTCGGCGGGATTGTCCGGGTGCGGATGGGCTGGTCGAAGTTTGGGATTCTCATTACTCACGTTGGTATCTTGATCATGCTGGCGGGTTCGTTCGTTACCTACCGGTATTCGACGGCCGGCCACATGACGCTCTACGAAGGGGAATCGTCGAGCGAGTTCCAGTCTTCGAACGAATGGGAAATCGCGGTGGGCGAAGCGACGGGCGGGCCGACGCGAGAGTACCTGATTCCCGCGCGGGATTTCATGCACTTGTCGGGATCGCGGGCCCGGACGTTCCGTTTTCCGGATTTGCCGTTTGAACTGGAGTTGCGCGGTTTTACGCCCAATGCCCGTCCGGCGCCGGAAAAAAAGCCCGGTGAAGGGGTGGACGGATTCATGCTGTTGTCTCAAGAGCGAAATCGCGAGGAGGAGGCCAATCTGCCGGGCATTGTCGCCGTGTTGCGTGAAAGCCAGAGCGGCGCCGGGCGTTCGGCTCTGATTTGGGCCGGCGCCTATCAGCCGTGGGTGACGAAGGCGGGCGGAAAGGCATGGGCCGTGGAACTGCGTCCGCGGCGATGGACGCTGCCTTTTACGATAACGCTCGACAAGTTCACCCGCGAGTTGCACCCCCAGACCAACATGCCGAGCAAATTCACCAGCGATGTCACCAAAACCGAACAGGGCGTGGCGCAACAGGCGCGGATTACGATGAACGAGCCGTTGCGCAACCTGGGCTATACGTTGTACCAGTCGTCGTGGGGTCCATCGAATGCGCGGCCCGGCGACCGCCTGTATTCCGTCTTTGCCGTCGTGCGCAATCCCGCCGAGCAGTTTCCCCTTTATTCATGTCTTGTCATCACGATCGGAATGGCCATCCACTTCATGCAGAAACTCACGGCCTACTTGAAAGCCGAACGCAGGAGATCGCGGTAAATGAAACAACTGGACGCGATAGCGCGGCGCATTTCGGACGGTCTGGCCGTGTGGGTGGTCTTGTCGGTATGTTCCCTCGCGATGGCGCACGGGGCGGCGCCGTCTGCCGCCGCATCGGCGGCGAATTGGAGTCCGGAAACCATTCGCCAGTTTGCGACTATGGCGGTGCAGGACGGCGGCCGGGTCAAACCGCTGGACACCTATGCGGGGTTCACGCTGCTCAAGTTCAACGGACGCCGTTCGTGCACGAACTTGGCCGGGCAGCGGCTGACGCCGATCCAGTGGTTTGCGGATTGCCTGTTCTATCCGGAACAGGCCCGGCAATACAAGACGTTTCTGGTGGACAACGCCGATGTGCTGGCGGCCATCGGCATTCCCTACGAAAAACGGCGCGCGCGGTATTCCTACAACGACCTGCTTCCCGCCCGGGATCGGTTGTTCGATCTTGCCCATTCGCACATGGCCAAGGAATCCAAGCGGCGGACATTGCTCGAAAGCCAAATCGTGAATCTCGCGCAGAACATGCTCGAATTCGACCGATTGACCCATTTTCTCGATTTTGCGCGGAGCACGTATGCGGTTAGCGAGAATCCCGCCGTGGCGGATCTGTTTCCCGGCCAGGAGGAATGCGGGTTGAGCGCCCTGCTGGCCAAAGGGCCGGACTTGTCGCGGAAATTCGCCTCGTTTCATGGAAGGGAAGACGCCTCCCCGGATCAAAAAACCGCCGCCCAAGCCTTGTCGAAATTGTATCGTGACGTGGACAAGGCCTCCACGAGCGCATCCGTGCTGGCCTTGTATCCCCCGCCCGCTCCGGAAGAACGCGAGTGGCGCACCTTGGCGGATATGATAAGTTGCGCCCTGGAAGGCCAATCGTCGTGCGCCGACGCGGTTCCCGCGATCGCGGCGTGGGAAGAACTGGTCCAGGCGCGAGACGACCATGCGCGGTTTGCCTCGCTGGCCGCGTCACTCCATAAGCACCTGGCCGGGCTGGCTTCCGCGCGCGGAGAGTACGGCAAGATCGCCCTCGAAGTCGCCTATTACCGGTATAGTTTTTTCTATTACAGCCTAATGTTGTTTGTGTTGAGTTTTGTTTTCATGGCGGTTTCATGGATGGCGCCGGGGCGGCGGATGGCGTTGCTGGCCGCGACCGGATCCGTGGCCGCGGCCATGATGCTGTTGGCGGCGGGCATTACGATCCGCTGCATTATTCGCGAGCGGCCGCCGGTAACGACCCTATACGAGACGATTCTCTTTGTGACCGCCGTGGCCGTGGCCGTTTCATTGTTCATGGAATGGGTCAACCGGCAACGGGTGGCGATGGCGCTGGCCTCGGTGCTCGGCATGGTGGGCCTGTTTCTGGCCGGAAAATATGAAGCCGTGGAGGGCGCCGACACGATGCCGAGCATGGTGGCCGTGCTCGACACGAATTTCTGGCTCGCCACGCATGTAACGACGATTACCATAGGATACGGGGCAGGTCTGCTGGCGGGGGCCTTGTCGCATGTGTATCTGCTGGGACGTCTGGCGGGCTGGCGCCGGGGAGACGCGGCGTTCTATCGCGGTCTGACACGCATGGTGTACGGCGTTTTCTGTTTTTCGCTGTTTTTCTCGATTGTGGGCACGGTGCTGGGCGGCATCTGGGCCAACGAAAGTTGGGGCCGTTTCTGGGGATGGGATCCGAAAGAAAACGGGGCGCTGATGATCGTGCTTTGGCAGTTGGCCGTGCTGCATGCGCGGCTGGGCGGCCAAATCCGCGATTATGGCGTTCATTTGGGCGCGGTATTCGGCGGCGTGGTGGTCGCTTTTTCCTGGTTTGGCGTCAACCTGCTGGGCGTTGGGCTTCACAGTTATGGTTTTACCAGTGGCATTCACGCCGCGCTGACGGTTTTTTATCTGGTTGAGGCTGTGATTCTTTTGGCCGGTTGCGCGGCATGGTGGCGCGACCGTCTAAACGATCCGGAAACAATCCGGCGTCCGGCTCCGGCCAAAGCGGAGCGGCGCGCCAAAGCGACCGCGCAGGCTCGACGGCAATAACGGTCAGCCTGGCCAAAACGAAGTGATAAAAAAAAGTCGAATGTACAACCATCGGCGCATGAAGTATCGCGTCTTGACCATGGAGATAAGCGGATATGCCGGAACCCAAGAAAAAATGGCTTGCGGTCCTGATGTCGTTGTATGGCCGGAACTGGATTACGCTTCTGGGGGGAGCGATGGCGTGGGCCAGCGCCATGTTGATCGTCGGTTTGTTGGGTCTTTTGGTGGTTGACTCCACCCACGGTCCCTATATCGGAATCCTGGCGTTCATGGTGCTGCCCTGCGCATTTGTCGGGGGGTTGTTGTTGATACCGGCCGGGGTGTTGTGGGAAAGGTTTCGCGCCAAGAAACAAACGGAAAAGGAGGCTGGCCAGGGTCCTTTTCCGGTGCTGAACCTGAACGATGTCCATACCCGGCGCGTGGCGATTACCGTTATCATTCTCACGGGTTTCAATCTGCTCATCCTGGCAACGGTCACCTATCACGGCGTTTTGTTTATGGATTCGCCGACATTCTGCGGCGCGGTCTGCCACACGGTGATGGAGCCGGAGTACGTATCATACAAGGACTCGCCCCATTCGCGCGTGCATTGCGTGGATTGCCACATCGGCCCCGGCGCCCCATGGTTCGTGAAGTCGAAACTGTCCGGATTGGGCCAGGTCATCGCCGTGACCCTCGACAGTTACGAACGTCCCATCCCGACGCCCGTAACGAATCTTCGGCCGTCGCGCGATACCTGCGAACAGTGCCACTGGCCGGAGCGGTTCACCGGCGACCGCATCAAAATCCTCACCAAGTATGGCGAGGACGAAGCCAATACGCCCACCAAGACCGTCCTGTTGATGCACATCGGCGGCGGACACGGCGGGGGCAAGGGCATTCACAGTTGGCACATCAATCCCGAAAAACGGACGATCTACACCCCGGCCGACAAACAGCGCAAGGAAATCGCGCGAGTGCGTGTCGAAAACGCCAAGGGGGAAGTCATCGAGGAGTTTCATGCGCCCGAAGGCAAATACGACGCCGCCACGCTCGCCAAGGCCGAAGAACGCGTGATGGACTGCATGGACTGCCACAGCCGGCCCACCCATATCTTCCGCATGCCGGCGCGCGCCATGGACGAGGCCTTGGAGGCCGGACGGATCGATCCGGCGCTGCCCTTCATCAAGAAAGCCGGTCTGGAGGCGCTGAGCGGGGCCAAAGGGGCGGCTGGCGATGAGGAGCAAATCGCCCGTCGGGTCCGCGAATTCTACGAAAAAGAAATGCCGGAGGTCCTCAAGGAACAAGATCAGAAGATCGCAGCCGCCATTGCGGAACTTCAAGCCATCTACCGCCGCAATGTGTTTCCAGACATGAAAGTGACGTGGGGAACGTATACCAGCAATCTGGGCCACGAGGAGTCGCCCGGCTGTTTCCGCTGCCACAACGACGAAATGACTACGAAAGACGGCAAGGCGATAGGCCAGGATTGTGCCGTTTGCCATAATGTGTTAGCATGGGACGAAGCCGATCCCGAAATTCTCAAGAGTCTTGAATTGCAGTAGGATTCTGCAATCTGTGGTATTCGCTATTGGGTCCATGGATCAATTTCCGTCTTTTTTACGGATGTAATCGGGCGCGAGTCCGGTTATTTTATAGTGAGACCGCTTTATGCAGGGCTGTAAACTGTTCCGTGCGGTTGGTGTGCAGTTGATTTGGAAAAGTAACAAACAGGAAAGGGAAGGCGCCATGAACTTCAAATGCTGGGGAGTAACGGCAAGTGTGGTACTCGTGGTAATGGCAGCATTGGTCACCGGTTGTCCGCCGGGTTTCGTGCTTGAAACCGTTACGGTGACAGCCACTGTCCAAGGCCAGGGTATCGTGGTTCCCACGGGTGGTTTCGTCAAGGGCATCACCATTTTCGCGGTGGCCATTCCCGATGCGGGATGGACCTTCGATCACTGGGAAGGCGACCTGACCGGATCAGCGAATCCCGCGGCGTTGCTGCTCAACGGCGACAAGGCGATCAAGGCGGTATTTGTCGAACAGGGTGGCGAAGGCGAGCCATTGCCCGTTTCCAAGGATCCCGGACTGACGGTCGAAATTCAAAGTGTGACCATCCCGGCGGATCTCAGGGCCGAGGTCAAGTTCGTGGCGAAAGACGAAAAGAACGTGGCCCTGCGCAAGAGCGATCTCGCCAGCGTGCGGTTCATGATCAATTATCTTGAGACGCCGGCCCAGGGCAGCACAGCGCGCTACATCAGTTACATTACCCGGAACGACACCACGCTGGGAACGAATCCCCCGCCAGGCGCTTCCAAGATTCAGGCCACGACCGACGGCGCGGGCAACAATGGCGTCACGGACAACGGCGACGGCACGCTGACCTACAAGTTCCAGACGGCGCTGCCGGCGTCCAAATACGCCCAGAACCTCACGCATTGCGTGGGCGGCCAGATTTCGCGGTCGTTCGGCGGCCTGACCTACTATGCGAATCCCATCTTCAATTTCCGTCCGGACGGCCAGCCCGTCACGGCCACGCGCGATATCGTGAAGACGGAAGTGTGCAATGCCTGCCATACGCGGCTGGCGTTCCACGGCGGCGGGCGTCGCGAGATCGAATACTGCATCCTGTGCCATACCACGCAAAGCACCGACGCCGGATCGGGCAACACGCTCGACATGGCCACGATGATTCACAAGATTCACCGCGGCGAAAACCTGCCCAGCGTCGAGGGCGGCACACCGTATCAAATTGTCGGTTTCGGCAATACGGTTCACGACTACTCGGAAGTCGTCTTCCCGCAGGATATCCGCAATTGCGCCGCATGCCACAAAGATGCCTCGCAGTCGGACGTTTACCTGACCAAGCCCACGCTGGAAGGCTGCGGCGGCTGCCACGACCGGACCTGGTTCGGCAATCAGGCCGAGACGCCGGCGGGTTACGAGAACCATCCGTTCCCGCAGGCGAATAACGCCGCGTGCGCGGGCTGTCACCCGGCTACGGGCAACAGCGATTTCATTCCATCCATGAACCGTGTCCATCGGACGCCCGAACAGAAGAGCCCGGACGCCGTCGGCCTGAAACTGGCCTTCGAGGGCGCGCCGGTGCTCAATGAAGACGGTACCGTGACGATTTCGTTTACCGTCCAGAAGGGCGACGGATCGCCGGTCACTGACCTTTCGACGTTGAACAGCCTTTCGGGTACGCTGGCGAGTCTTATGGGCGATTATCAATCCTATGTGACCGAAACGATCCGCAATGCGGCGGGTCTGGACGCCACCAACGCGGCGACCGGCCAGTACAAGTACACCTTCACCAAGAAGCCGGATCAGGGTCTGAACGCGACCTATGCCATCGGTCTGGAAGGACGTTGGTCGTATACATGGGACGGAACCACCTACCGCCAGGGTCCCGAAGCGAACCCGGTCGTGTACTTCACGGTGGATTCGGGCGTGACGCCGGTCATGCGCCGCGAAGTCGTGGACGAGGCGCAGTGTCTGGCCTGCCACAACAAGTTCGCGCTTCACGGCGGGCAGCGCGTCAGCGTCGAGTACTGCGTGCTTTGCCACAATCCGAACAAGACGGACGAGGCGCGGCGTCCCGCGGAACAGATGCCGCCGGAAACGGTGAATTTCAAGGATATGATTCACAAGATCCATACGGGCGAAGAACTGAACCAGACGCCGTATACCGTCTATGGTTTCGGCAATACGCCGCATAATTACAACCATGTGCTCTTCCCGAGCGATCGCCGGAATTGCGAGATCTGCCACTTGCCCGGCACGTACGGGTTGCCGTTGGCGGCGGGGCTCGCCCCCACGAGGATCACCCAGGGCGGCGTTCTCCTCGAGACGATTTCGCCGACGACGGCGGCATGCACCTCGTGCCACGACAGTCCCGCGTCCATTGCCCATTCGACATTGATGGCGCCGGGCGGCGTGGACACGTGTGTGTTCTGCCACGGCGTGGGCGCGGAAGCCGATATCACGGTTACGCACCAAATGGCGCCGTAACGGTTGTACATTTTTGGTCATCGGGCGCCTTCGAGCGCCCGATGACCGTTTGTGGCCGGGGATCGCGCCGTCAAAGCGCGGATGGGCGCGCCCCCGGACCACGTAACACCGAATGTTTCACGGGGTTTGCGTGCAAGCGCCGGCCAATATAAAATCCCAAATGGGAAAAATGAAAATCATGTGAGGCGAACATGCCGTTGGCCAGCACGATGAAAAGCCAGGCGCACAAGGGATTCGCGGGCGCTGCCGGGTCGGCTGCGCCGATTCGGTCCGCAGGCTGGAGTTCACGCAAAGATGGCACGCCCACCGCGCGCACGCTGCTCGTCCACGATCAAATGCTGGGCGAACGGTTGTATCTGTACAGTCTGGCCCGGTTTCTGGTGGTGGTGGGGGTCGTGGCGGGCAGCCTGTTCGCCACCTATATCGTGGGCGTGGAGGAACTGGACCTTGAACGGCTGATGGGTGTGGCCCTTGCCTTGTTCGTTTACAATACCGCGGTCTTTTTCATGGTGCGCCCATACCGGGATCATGAACGTTTGGCTGCGGGAAAATATGTCCTGACCAGTATCGTCCACGGCACCATCCTGCTCGACTTTTTCTTTCTGACCATCGCGCTATGGATTGTGGGCGGTGCGCGTTCGCCGTTTCTGGCCTTTTACATCTTCCATGTCATTATTGCGAGCGTGTTGTTGTCGCGCGCGGCGGCATTCGCCCATACAGCGACCGGATATCTGTTTCTGGCGTGCCTGGTCGTCGGCGAATGGGCCGGGCTGATTCCGCTCTATTCGCCGGAAGGCGCGGTAAGCGGCGCCGGCCAGCCGCTCGACGGGCGCTATGTGCTGACCGTTTTGTGCGTGTACGGCCTGCTGTTTGCGTTGTCCGCGATATCGCTGACGAGCCTTGTCCAAATGTTGCGGGTCGGCGAGGCCAAATTGATTGCCGCAAAGCAGGAATCGGATCGCTTGTCCGCCATGCGGCGCGATTTTTTGCAGATGGTTCTGCACGACGTGAAATCGCCCGCCGTGGCCATCTCACAGCACCTGTACAATCTCGAAGCGAAACTTTCCGGACGGCTTCCCGAACAGGAGGCCCATTGCCTCGAACGTTGCCAGATCCGGATGCAGGGGATGTTGGATTTTTTACGTGATCTGCAGATGCTGGCGTTGCTGGAATCCGATTCGATTCACAAGCAGGCGCAACCGGTGGATTTGGCCGCCTTGTTGCAGTCCGTAGTCGCCGAAAACCAGGATTTGGCCCAACTGCGCGAGCAGACGCTGACGCTCGAACCGCTGCCGTTGTTGCCGGCGGTGCACGGCATCGATCGGCTTCTGCGCGAGGCGGTGTTCAACCTGATCAGCAATGCCGCGAAATATACCCCGCGCGGCGGACGTATCGCCGTCCGGGCCAAGGTGGATTCCGGCCGGGTGCGGATTGAAATCGAGGACAACGGCGTCGGCATTTCGCAGGACGAGCAGGCGCATCTGTTCGAAGAATTCAGTTCGATACGCCACAAGAAGGAAAGCGAGACGGATTTGGTCGCCAGCAGCGGATTGGGACTTTCGCTGGTGCGGCGGATCGCCGAAGTGCACGGCGGTACGGTCGGCGTGCGAAGCGAACGAAATCAGGGCAGTGTTTTTTGGATTGAATTGCCGGTTGCCACGCGCTAGTATATGCGCAGAAGTCGGAGCGGAATGGGAGAATGATTGTGGCCGGGCAGCGTGCTGGGAGTGGTGCAATGACATTGCGAAGGCGAACGCCGTTTGCCGTCCTGTTGGGTATGTTGCTCCTTATCGCGGCCGCCGGCACGATTGGGCCGGCGGGGTGCGAATTGACGGGCGGCAACTATCTGGGCACCGAAGTGTGCTTGTCGTGCCACGACGGGCGAGTCGCGGGAGACAAGACCGGCTTCCGCCTGAGTACGCATTACATGATTGGCTGCGAATCGTGCCACGGGCCGGGCCTGCAGCATGTGCGCAATGGCCGCCCGGGGAATCGTTCTATCGAGACGCCGCCCAATACGTTCGACGGCATCAATGCCGCCTGCCTGCGATGCCACTGGCAAGAAGCCACGGACTATGCGGCGAGCGCCCACGCGGCGTCCCGGACCGTGACCTGCCTTCATTGCCACGACATCCACACCTACGGCGAAACGCGGGTTTCCTTCAAGAACAACCGGCTCTGTCTGGAATGCCACGGCAAAGACGGATTCGATTCCGCCGCCGCGATAGAGGAACACACATGGCACTCGGTGGATCCGGCCGGAAGCGGCACAAGCCGTTGCAGCACATGCCATATGCCTCCGATGCGGCGTCAGTTCCAATCCGCCGGAACGCACCGGCACACGCTGTTTCCGGTGCAGCCCATTACGTCGAACGAGGCGGCCGACGCCGGCGTGCGGCCCGTGCCGCCCAATTCTTGCGCGGGCATTATCGGATGCCACGACGGACCCAATATCTATATCCCGCATTTCAGCGTGGATGATCCGTGGGACAATTTTTTCCTCCAGGCAATTTACGAATATCGCTACCCGCAAGCGGGCGGCTTGTAATCAATTGGGCATGAGAACGATCACTGGTTCTTGGCAGTGGGAGCGCGACGCGTGAGATCGCAAGGACGATACGATTTCCGGTTGATAGCAAGGTGCGCGGCGGTGTTTTGCCTATGCGTGTTGGCGGCCGTTGCCCACGCCGGCGATGCCGCGCCGCCCGAAGAGGGCGATGCCGCCGCGGCCGCGCCGGCTCCGGATGAAAAGGAAAAGGCCGCGCCGCCGTCCAAGGACAAGGACTGGCTGCGGGGCCGCCTGACGCTGGGTGTGGATTCCGCATGGTCGGATCGCGGCGCGGACCTGCGTTTTGATCAATGGCTTGAATTCCAGGTGGATCCTCCCACGTGCCCCAAACTGCATCTCCGTGGTTCGCTGTGGCTTCTGGAAGACGCGATCGAGGAATCGGATCGATCCAGCGCCGTGCGCGACATCAACGACGCCACCCGCGAGGACGTCCATTTTCGCCCGTTGTATCTCTATGTTCAGGCCGACGATTTGATTGGCCATTCCACGCTTCGCCTGGGGCGGCAACGCATCTTGGAAGGGGCCGCCTACAACCGCATTGACGGCGTGTATTTCAAACAGCGTTTCGCGGCATGGGATTATTATGTGTTCGGCGGCGGACGCGCGACGATTTTCGGCGATGCGTTTGAATCATGGATCGGCGGCGGCGGACTGTCCGTGCGCCCGCTGCGCGGCACGAAACTCGCCGCCGACTTCTACTATGGCGAAGACGATCGCCGGAGCCTGCCGCAATGGGCCGGCGGACGTTTCGCGGGAGACGATAATCTGCTGGCGCTGAGCCTCTGGCAGACGATTACGCCCAATGTGACCTTCTTTGGCCGCTACGCATGGTATGACGGCAAGAGCGACGATATTCGCCTCAACCTTACGGGCTACGTTCCCTGCCTGGATGTGGCGTTCGACGCGGCGTTCCGCAGCCGCCTGGGATTTCTGGGCGATCGTGTCAGTGATCTGACGGGATACTACCGCGTGCTGGGCGGCCTGCCGAAAAACGACACCTATTTCCTTGCCCTGCACAAGCCCATCGGCAAGAAAGTCGTATTTTCGGTGGAAGGCGAGATTCTGAATGTCCGAAGCGATGTGGGGCTTGCGCAAAGTCCACGCGATTATGCGCGGCTCGGCGCGATCCTTGCGGCGGACGACCTCTGCCGGGGATTTGGCGGCAGCGTAAACGTCGAATGGTGGGATGTGGACGGCGGCGAAAGCCTGTGGACGGTCGGCGGCGAAGTGACGAAACGCTGGAAGTGTGTGCAAGTGGCCTTGGGCAGCGATTATCAGCGCTACGAAGACCGCGTGATCGTGTACAGCGGTCCGGACGCGCTGAATCCGTACCGGTATTCGTTGACATACGACATGCTTCCGTATTACGGACAGGCGGTACTGGGCGGCAACACGCTGGCCGTCGAATTGCACGAGGATATTCGGTCCGTTTATCTGCGCGGCAAATGGCGGATTTGCAAGGATCAGGATTTGTCCGCGCGGCTGACTTACGAGGAAGACGATTCGCCCGAATCGCCCTATTGGCGGGCGATCATGGAGTATGCGCTCCGGTTCTGAGGGCGCGGGAAGAGGCACGCATGGTTCGAACGATTCGAAAACCGTGGGTATTGGCGCTGGCGCTGAGCGTGCTGGCGGGAGCCTGTTTGACCTTGTCCGGTCCGCCGGCCGCCAAAAGCGATCGCGGCCTCAAGTTCCCCCACAAGAAACACGCCGACGAAGGCATGGCCTGCCCCGACTGCCACGAAATGCAAGAAGGATCGCCGGTCATTCCGAAGCACGATTTCTGTTCGACCTGCCATGATTTCGATCTGGAGAAGCCCACGCCGGAAGCCTGCGGCTTCTGCCACACGAAACCCGACAATACCGTAGCGCCCCTGTCCCGCCGTTTGGGCGGCGACCTTAAATTCTCCCACGAAAAACACGCCGGAGCCAATGTCGAGTGTGCGGCCTGCCATGCGGACCCGGACACGGCGCCCTATCCTTCCGGGAACCTGATGACGTTCTGCATGGACTGCCATGCAAAAAAGAACGCCGAACTGAATGACTGCAAGGTATGCCACGAGCAGTTGGACAAGAGCGTCCGCCCAACAATGCACGGCAAGGAACACATCGCGCATGACGCGCCGCTGATCTGGAAGCGTATTCACGGCGCGGAATACCGCAAGGATAACGCATTTTGCGAGATGTGCCACGACAAGGAAGAAACGTGCGAAGCGTGCCACCGGAAAAATCCTCCGGACGATCACACGGTTTCCTGGCGGCGCAAGAGCCACGGCATGCGCGCCGAATGGGATCGCGAGAAGTGTGATATGTGCCATGAAGAGGAATTTTGCGTGAAATGCCACCGTTCGACCACGCCGTCGAGCCATCGGAGCGGCTGGGGCGAACCCTTGAACCGGCATTGCACGACATGCCATTTCCCACCGCGGGAAAGCGGATGTCTCGTATGCCACGAAGAGGTGTCCCATGATGAGGCGCCCCGGTCGCCCCACGAGGCCGGCCGCTATCCCGCGAACTGCCGGATGTGCCATCCGGTTGTTCCGGGCCGCGCGCCGCATGTGATCAACACGACCATGACCTGCGATGCCTGTCATTGACTCGTTGAAAGCGCGCCCAATCCGTGTTTTTCCACAAAGGGCCAGTACAAATGGGGTTGTTTTCACCGATGCGCCGGCGGGAACGGGTTCGATAGGATAAACGCCGTAGGGAGTTTTTTGTTTTTTAGGCGTTGCGTCCTTGAAACGGGAACCGGCGGTGGTAATAAAAGGTTTTTTGCCCCCTCCGCCGAATCGAGGTTGAGACGCCGGCAAACAAACGCCGGACAGAATCAGACAGCATGCAATCGTTCGCTCCAATAAAAACAACGCGCCGGATCTTTCAGGGGCTGGCCATGGCGGCGTGTCTTTTGGCGTCGTTTCAAGCGGCGGCGATCGAGGATGAAGAATGCTACTTCTGCCACGGCGAACCGGACTTTGCCGGAACAAACGCCGGCGGCAGCCCTCGTCCGCTTCACGTCGAACAGGAGGTATTTTCCAAATCGGCGCATGGGGCGGGCGGGTGCGTGCTTTGCCACGACGATATCAAGGAAGTGCCGCATCCGGAAAAACTCAAGCCTGTGGATTGCGCCGGCTGCCACGATGCCGAGGCGAAGATATACGCCGAAAGCCTGCACGGCCATGCGCTGGCCCAAGGTGACGCATTGGCCCCGGCGTGTGCGGATTGCCACGGGAAGCACGACATTCTCAGTCCGAAGAGTCCCGCGTCGCGCATCAATCCGATTCATATTCCGGACACGTGCGGTTCCTGTCACGCGGAAGACGCCCCGGTCGCCAAGAGCCGCCAGATCGATCAACACGATATCCTGCAACATTACGAAGAAAGCATCCACGGCAAAGGTCTGCGGGAAAAAGGGCTGACCGTGACGGCCGTCTGCACGAGTTGCCATACCGCGCATCACGTCTTGCCGCACACGGACCCGCAATCGAGCATTGCACGGGAAAATGTGGTGGGCACCTGCCGGCAATGCCATGCCCTTATCGAGCAAGTTCACCGAAAAGTAATCAATGGGGAACTCTGGGAAAAGGAACCGGACAAGGTGCCGGTTTGCGTGGACTGCCACCAGCCGCACGAAGCGCGCAAGATCTTTTACGACGAAGGCGTGAGCGACAAGGACTGTATGGCCTGCCATGCGCAAGCCGTGCAGGGGACGGCGCGACAGATTGCCGCCGTCAATACGGACGAAATTGCGCATTCCACGCACAAGACCGTCCGCTGCGCGCAATGCCACACCGGCGCAACGGTCTCGCACCTGCGGCCCTGCGACACGATTCAGGGCGCGGTGGACTGTTCGATCTGCCATGAAGATCAGGTTCAGCAGCACCGTAAAAGTATCCACGGGCAATTGCTGGCCGCGGGCGACGCCGAAGCGCCCGAATGCCTCGATTGTCACAAAGGCCATGGCACGCAGTCGAAAACCGATCCCGCTTCGCCGACGTTTCCAAAAAATGTGCCGGATCTGTGCGGCAAATGCCACCGCGACGGTGAAACCGCCGCCAAGCGCATGCACAGCACGCAACGGGAAATCCTGAACAATTACTCGTCGAGCATTCACGGCAAGGGATTGTTGGAAAGCGGTTTGGTTGTCACCGCGACCTGCACGAGTTGCCACACGGCGCATATGCCGCTGCCGTCGAAAGATCCCGCCTCGTCCGTCCATCCGGATCGCATCGCCGACACCTGCGGCGCGTGTCACGAAGGCATCGAAAAGACATTTCTCGGAAGCGTCCACAGTCCGCTGGTAACGAAAACCGGCGAACCGCTGCCTGTATGCAGCACGTGCCATACCGCGCACACCATCAACCGCACCGATACCGAGCAATTCAAACAAAATATCCTCGGCACCTGTGGAAGATGCCACGAGGAAATCGCGAAGACCTATTTCGACACCTATCATGGAAAAGTGTCGAAACTGGGCACGGCGGCCGCCGCGAAATGCTACGACTGCCACGGCGCGCACGACATACTTCCGACCACGAATCCGGATTCGCACGTGAGCCGCGACAACATTGTCGAAACATGCGGAAAGTGCCATGCCGGTTCGCACCGCCGGTTCGCCGGCTATCTGACCCATGCGACGCACCACGATCCGAAGAAGTACCCTTGGTTGTTCCTCACGTTCTGGGGCATGACCGCGCTGTTGATAGGAACCTTTGCGTTCTTTGGCCTGCACACTCTCGCATGGCTTCCGCGTTCGTTCAAGGAGATGCGCCTGAAGCGCCGGCAGCCCGAAGACGGCCGCATGGTCCTGCGGTTCGAGCCGGTGATCCGGCAGATGCACTTCGTGTTGATCCTGACCTTCTTCGGACTGGCGCTGACCGGCATGGCGCTCAAGTTTTCATACATGCCGTGGGCGCAGGTGCTTTCGCGGATTCTCGGCGGATTCCGATCGATGGGCACCATCCACCGGTTCTGCGCGGTGATCATGATGGTCACGTTCCTCGTGCATCTGGCCGTGATTTACGACCGCAAGCGCACGGGCGGCGCCACATGGCGGAGCCTGTTGTTCGGCGAGGATTCGCTCGTGCCGAACCTGCGCGACCTGCGCGAAATGCTCCAGACGTTCAAGTGGTTCCTGCGAATGGGGCCGAAACCCGAATACGGCAAATGGACCTATTGGGAGAAGTTCGACTATTTCGCGGTGTTCTGGGGCATTGCCATCATCGGTTCGACGGGTTTGATCCTTTGGTTCCCCGAATGGTTTACCCATATTTTGCCGGGCTGGTTCGTAAACGTGGCCACGATCATCCACAGCGACGAGGCGCTGCTCGCCGTCGGGTTCATTTTTACCATCCACTTCTTCAACACACATTTCCGGCCCGAGAAGTTCCCCATGGACATGGCGATGTTCACGGGCCGCACACCCATCGAAGAACTCAAACGTGAAAGACCCGGTTATTACAAGGAACTCGAAGAGAGCGGCGAGTTGGAGAAACGGATCGTTCCCGAAGCCAGCAAAGAACTGCGCGTTTCCGGGGCTGTCTTCGGAACGCTGGCGCTGGTGATCGGTTTTTCACTGGTATTGTTCATCTTGTGGTCCATGCTCTTTGGCTATCGGTAATGGAATTGGATTTTTGGTTTGCATAGGGGTATTCAGGCCATGTATGTGCGTATGGTTTGGCTGACGGTTCTGTTTTTCGCCATGGCGGGCATTCCGGATGGGTTCGCCCAGGACAACGAGGACTGCATGGTGTGCCATGGCGATCCGGGATTTACGAAGACCTTGCCCGACGGTTCCACGGCGTCTCTCTATGTGGACGAAGACGCCTACAAACACTCGGTGCACGGCGACAGCACCTGTACGTCGTGCCACGACGATATCACGGATTTGCCGCACGAGCCGAATCTGAAGCCCGTGGCGTGCGGCGGCTGCCACGACGAAGCGCAGGAGTACGAAAAGAGCCTTCACGCGCAGGCGCTGCACCGGGGCGAACACGGCGCGGCCTCGTGCGACAACTGCCACGGTTCTCACGACATTCGCCGCTCGTCCGATCCGGCGTCCAAATCAAATCCCCGCAATCTGCCCGATACCTGCGGCAAATGCCATTCGGACCCCGTGCTCGTCAAGAGCCACATGATTTCCGTCATGAACCCATCCGACAGTTACATGAAAAGCGCCCATTTCAAGGCTATCTCCTCCGGAAACGGGCAAGCGGCCACCTGCACCCGGTGCCACGGCACCCACGATTTGCAGCCGTCGAATAACCCGGCCTCGAAAATTTACCGTTCCAACATTTCGCAGACATGCGGCCAGTGCCATTCCGCGGAACGGGCCGAATTCGAGCAAAGCATCCACGGGAAAGCGCTGGCGGCGGGCATCAAAGATGCGCCGACGTGCGTGGATTGCCACGCCGAACACGACATCGAGCCGCCGGGCCAGCGTACTTCGAAAGTGAACCGCCACGAAATCGTGCGTTCGACCTGCACGCGCTGCCACGACGACGTAAACGTCATGCGGCGGTACGGCCTCGAAACAGGCCGCCAGGCGAGTTACATGGACAGTTACCACGGTCTCGCCAGCGCCGCGGGATCCGAAGTGGTGGCCAATTGCGCGAGCTGCCACGGGAACCATCTGATTCTGCCCCACGCCGATCCCGCTTCCACGACGCACAAAGACAACCTGCCCAAGACCTGCGGCCAATGCCACAAGGACGCCGGACCCAACTTTGCCGTCGGGGCGGTCCACATCATGCCGACCAGCGCCGACCAGAAAGCCCTCGGAATCGTCCGGCTCATTTACATTTTCCTGATCGTGGCGGTCATCGGCGGCATGGTGTTTCACAACACCATCATGATGATGCGGCATATGACGGTGAAACTTTTCGAGGAATGGCGCGGGGCCAACACCTACCGCCGTTTCACGACCGGGATGACCATGGGCCATCTCGTCCTGACGATTTCGTTCATTGTGTTGTCGGTGTCGGGCTTTGCCCTGCGCTATCCCGAAAGTTGGTGGGCGCGGCATCTGTTTTACGGGGATGCGGGGCTTGCAGCGCGCGGCGTGATTCACCGCGGGGCGGCCCTCGTGCTGGTGGCCATCGCGGTCGTAAACGCTTCCTATCTGCTTTTCACGAAAAGCGGCCGGAAGGAATTGCGCCATCTGATGTTCGGCCTGCGCGACATCGCGGGCGTCTTCCAGAATCTGGCCTATGCGGTAGGACTGCGCAAGGAAGGCCCGCGCTTCGATCGGTACAGTTATATCGAGAAATTCGAGTACTGGGGCATGTGGTGGGGCACGGCGCTGATGATCATAACCGGGTTTTCGATGTGGTTCGTCAATATTTTCCTCAAATACCTTCCAAAAATTGCGCTGGATATCGTGGCGCTCATTCATTTCTATGAGGCGTGGCTCGCTGTGCTCACTATTGTCGTGTGGCATCTCTACTACATGATTTTTGATCCCCACACCTATCCCATGAACTGGTCGTGGATCACGGGCCGCATCACGCACGACGATATGAAGCACCGCCATCCGCTGGAATACGAACGCGAAGTGTTGGGCAAGCAGTCCGGTACGGACAATCCGTAGGATCTCATACGGAAAGCCCCTGGGCGGCGGTTCTTTTCGCGCCTGTTCCAAGGGGCCGGCGTCGGAGGCGGGCGCGCGGCGCGCATGGCGCTTTCCCCATCGGTTGCGGTATCCTTGGCGTTCGGGCGGTTTGTTGGCCGTATTCGTTTTATCATCCCGTCCGGGCGGAGCATTTTTCGTGTCGCAGGGTTCAGGTTTGAAAAGGTCCGTGGTTGCGAGCGCGGCGGTGGCGGCGGCCGTGGGTGTGGGATTGTTCGTGTACACGGTGGCGATGCGCGCGCCGTGGTTCGGCGCGAGCCCGGTGTGTCTTGAAACGTGGTTGAATGCCGCGGCCATGTTATGGGCGAAGAACTGGTGCCGGGAAGGCCCGTTTACGCTGTGGTTCGGCTATTTCTGGGATCCGGCTTCCATCGAATTCCCGGCGTTGGCCTCCCGCGGGATGTACAACTCCTATCCGCCGGGCGGCGCGCTGCCGGTGTATCTGCTGTACCTGTTCACGGGGATCGAACCGTCCATCGCCGTGGTAATGGGTTTTGCGCTGATCTGCCAGGCCGTGGCCGTTGCATCGCTGATGGCGCTCGTGTTTGTTTTTGCGCGCAAGGCGGGCGGCGGCGCGTTCGACGCGGGCTGCCTGGCGTGCATCCCGGCGTTGATTTGCCTGTTGTTGCCCGCGCCCGCCTATTTGTTTCAGATGGCCTATATCCACATTGTCGTGTTGCCCGTGTTTGCCTTGTTCGTTCTATTGGAATTTCTGCGCGACGAATACGGACCGGCGTCCGCGCCGCGATGGCTGGTCTTTGCGCAGGGCGCCTTGGCGTTTTACGGCACGTTGTGTGACTGGCTCTTTGTATTCGTCTTGGCGTGCGTCTATCTGAAACGTCTGGCGTGCGGCCAAATCCTGCGCGGCGGAATCCGGGCGGCCCTCGGCAGGACCATTGGATTCGGACTGCCGCCGGGGGCGGCGCTGGGCCTGTTCGCGCTGATCCTGTGGCATTTTCAGCGGTTCGGCAGCATGTCCGACCGTTTCGCGGAACGTTCGATGGCGGGCACAGGGCAATTTTTGGCGCCGACCACCAAAACCCTATTCTGGGGATTTCACATCGTGCGCGGATACGGCGCCGCCGGGCGTATCCTGATCCTCGGTTCCGCCGCGTTTCTGCTGATTGCGATTGCTTATGTGGCCGTCCGCCGCCTGTGGCGCAAACCGCCGCCGCCGGCGCTGGTTTCCGCCGTGTCGCTCATGTTCCTGCTGGTAACGCCGTGCCTGTTGCACGTGTTCGTATTCCGGCAGGACAGCGCGCACTTCTTTCATTATTTCACAGCGGCGAAATTTTCGATTGTTCTGGCGGTGGTTCCTTTCGTGCTGGCGCCGCTGGCTTTGCTGGCTGCGTTCGGCGGCGGTTTGGAGCAGGCCAGCCCAGGTTACTGGTGGAGGCGCGCGACGGGCCGCGCGGACGTCCCCAACATGCTGCAATGGTCCGTGGCCGCGCCGGTGCTGCTCGCGCTCGCGGGGGCATACACCGCGACCTCGGCCCGGGATACGATGAAACAGTTTACGGTGTTGTCCAAACACGACACGTCCCGCGATCCTGCTTTTCTGGGCGCAAACACCGCGTTCGAGGAAGTGGTTTTTACACCGAACAGCCTGCTGGAAATCGGCCCGCAGCCCATGGGCCTCGCCCACAGCATGAAACGGGTGTATGTGGCCAACACGCTGAAGGATATTCATGAAAAAACGCGGGACATAGCCGGCGACTATGTGGTGTCCTATTTCATTCGGCTGAACGCCGAGCCGAACCTCGAACCGGACATCCGCCGCCTCTTGGACGCCGCGTTTAGCCGCCGTACCGACGGACGTCTCGTGCTCTACAAAATCCGCAAAGACGAATTTCTCCGCCTGTGCCGGGAAACCGGCGCGGTCCCGCGCTGAATCAAAGTCCCACGCGCTTGCGTTGTTCGGGCAGCCAGCGGTCGAGCAGGTCGCGGCAGTTCAAGACCTTTTCCGCGAGGTCCATCGGAATGTAGAAGTACTGGTTCGAGGCTTCGAACCCGAGGCGCGAATCCACCGCCTGAATCGCGTACAGGCGCTTGGCCAAATCCAGTTCGCTCTTGATCAGGCGTTCAATCTCGTCGAGCAGCGGTTGGGCGGTGTCCGCGTTTTCTGCCTTTTGGAGTGCGTTGCGCGCCGTGACGAACCGCGCCTGGTTCGCCGCGCTGCGGTAATGCAGCGACACCGCTGTCGCGAGGCCCGTTTCCTGTTCAAATGCCGTGTACTGATTGGAAGGAACCGCTATCCCTTTTGTCTTTTCGCGCAAGTTCTCGATGGCCTTGTCGAATCCGTCGGCAATCTTTTCGAGTTGGCCGATGAACGCCTCGACGGGATAAATCGCGCGCCACGTATCGAGGTCGTCATACGGAAAGCCGACCATCGTGGCCTTGTAGTTCGTGGGAGATTCCCACAGCAGGTTTGAGGGGCCGGTATGCACCGGGGCCGTGTAGATCAGGGAACCGTGGAACGGGAATTCCTGGAAGGCCGCGCTCATGGCCCTCCATGCCTCTACCATCGCCAGACCGGCCTGCTGGCCGAACCAGCGTTCGGCCACCTTGTGCATCGCTTCGTCTGGCGTGGGCGCGGGCCGGCCTTCGACCGTGCGCGTCATTTCGGCGACGATTTCGAGGTTGGGCGACGGATAGCCGCCGAGCGTCCAGCCGAGCATGAGACCGTCAATGCCGGCGTCGCGCAGATTCGCGATGTGCCTCGCCACGTTTTCGGCGACGGGGATGTAGGGCACGCCGCCGCATTCCCACGTCGTGCCGGCCTGGATCTTCGCGAGGGTCTTCATGCCGCGCGCGCGGGCGTGCGCCCAGTGTTTCGTCGCGCGCGGACCGGGGCCGATCACGCTCATCGAATATTCGCCGGTTTCCGTTTTCACGCCGCCGCGATCGATGGGAATGCTCCATTCGCTGACGCTCATGAACGCGGCGTCCTTCGGCAGGCCGTCAATGGCGGCGAGCGCCCAGTCGTCCTGCCAACCCCAATCCCATGCGATCAATTCCGTCTTCGCGCCGGCCGCCTGAATGCCTTCCCAATAGAGCCGGATGACTTCGGAGATGACCTCTTGCGGCGCGCGGTCCTTGCAGCGCGGGCACTGCTTGCCTTGAAAGTGGCTGTAACAATTCGTCAAGTTCTCAGACGCCGTGATCGAGAAGAATCCGCGCAGATTTGGCACGGCTTTGCAGAGGGACGCCACCGAATCGCGGATATAGGCCTGCACGTCCGGATGGCTGGTGCACATCGTCCAATAATCGCCTTCCGACACGCCTTTCAATTCGGGGTGTTTCTCGAAAAAGGCCGCCGGCATCGCACGCGGTTCGTTGAGGTACAGGTAAACCCCGATGCCGTACTTCCCGGCGCGGGCGACGAGCGTGCGGAGGTTTTCGAGCCGTTCCTCGAATCGGGCGCTGCGTTCGGGTTCCCACGGAAACGGCGCCAGCGTGTACAACACGCCTTGCAGCCAAATGCCGTCCACGCCGCGCGCCGCGAGACGCGCCAGATAGCCGTCCGGGTAGATATCTTCGCTGTGCGCGAGAAAGGGATCGCCCGTCAGGCCGAAGTACGAGAAACAATAGCGCGGCGTCAGTTTGAAATCCGACGCGGGCAGCGCCTGTTCGCGGCACGGCGACGACAGCTGCTTCACGAATCCAAGAGGTGGATCGGGCGTTTCGCCCACGCCGTCCGGAAACGCTTCCTTCACGGCCGCCGCGATGGCCTTTTCACGTTCGATGGCCTTTTCGTCCGGCGGCGCATACGATACCCTCTCGCATTTCGGTTTCAGCAGGCCGAGCTTGATGAACAGGAAGTCGTCCTCGCGCAACGTATACGCCAGTTCCTCGGGCGTCCATTTCAGCACGGCCAGCAGCTGCTCGTACGGCAGCAGGTGCCAGTTGCGCTTGATGATCGTCGTTCCGGAACGTTTCAGTTGATCGTCGGAAATGGCCGGCGGTCCTGTCAGTCCCATCGCCTTGCCGATAGCGACGAGGTCTTCGGCGTGCGCGCCGATGGCGTCAGCGAGACGCTCCATCGGCAGCACCTGCCAGTTGCGCCACACCAGGGCATGCACCGTGTCCGGAAAATGCGGCAACGCCACCGGCGCCGGCGCCGATCCTACCGGCAAATCCACCGCCGCCATCATGATCGCGCTTATTATTGTCATCACCATGCCTGATCCTTTCCTGTATGCGCCGGGATCCGGCGGCATTGTCGCCGCGAAATTTTCGGAAAAACGGTCCCGTGCCTTCTTGAATCCATCTTTTCAAACCGTAATCCGGAGCCGGAGGATCATGCGAAGACGCGCGGCATGTCTTCCGAAACGATACATTGGACAGGATCGTACCGGACAGTTTTTCGTCGGCGATAGGCTTCGATGGCCATGGCCACGGCCACCGCTGCCCGGTAGCCCTGTTCCGTCCCGCAAATGCACGGCGACCCTGTCCGAATGGCCTCAATCCAGTCTTGCACGAGTCCTTTTTCCGGTTCGGCGCGGAACGATTCCGCAACGGAACCTTCCGGGGATTCGCGGAGAAGCCGGACTTCCGCTCCGCGCATTTCGAGTGAACCGGCGCTTCCGCGAATTGTTGCGGCCGTGGCGCAGGCCGCCGATGCCAGCACGATCGTGACGCTGCCGGCATATTTGGCGGAAAAGACGAGATTGTCGGGCGTTTCGCGCCCGTCGCCGGCATAGATACCGCCTGCCGCCGAAACGCGCTCGGGAAACGAGGCGTCTACCGCATATAACAGCGCGGTCATTTCGTCGTAGTGGCTTTCGGCCGCCGTGCCCGTTGAATAGTCCCAGTAATGGCGCCAGTGAACCAATCGCGCGGCGTTGTATGGAGCGCCGGGATGGAATGCGCGCCAGTCCACGCGGCCCGTTTCGTCCGTTGCCACGTTTTGCGCGGAATGGAACCGGCCTTGGCACCATTGGACATCTCCAATCGCTCCCGTCCGGATGAGTTTCCGCGCCATGCGCCATTGTCCTTCGCCGGCGGGCGCCGCGCCGATTTGGACGGCGCGGTTCGTCCTTTGGGCACAATCGCGAAACGCACGCGCGTCTTCGACGCCGACCGCCATCGGCGATGCGCAATACACATGCTTGCCCGCTTCCATCGCGGCCATGGCAATTGTTGCGTGAAGGTGCGGCGGGGTCGCAATCGCCACGGCGTCCACGCCGGGCCTGTCTATTACGCCGTGCCAATCGTCCGCGGCGTGGGCGCCCGCGGCGGCGGCCGCGCGTTGTTTGCGGGTCTCCGCCGCATCGTACACCACGGACACGGAAGCCCCGTGGCGTTGCAGTTCGCGCAGCAACCGGCGGCCTTCCATTCCGCATCCAATCAGTCCCACATGCACGGTTTCGTTGCGGGGCGTTTCGCCGCACGCCGAATGGCCGGCGGCGGCCGCCAGGGATCCAAGAAATATACGCCGCGAAACCCGCACGCCTTGCATATACGCTCCTTTATTACCGTTGGGATTGGACAAAAGAATCTTTACCCCATAGCATAGGGCCTTTTTCAATTCGATTCCACCCCAAAACCGGCGAATAATCTTGCGGGGCGATATACACGGTCATTTCCACGCAATCCGGTATTGTCCCGCGGTGTAACTGGCCGTTTTGATCCAGAGACGGTGATTGGGTTCGTCATACCGACAATCGGCCGTCCCGGAGAGGTCTTTGCCGTCCAATTGGACCGTTTTGGGTGTTTCAGGCATGAGGATGCGCAGGATGTGCGGTTTCTGCACGCCATCGAAGGAAATATCGATCGAACCGGCCTTTTCGGCGACGCGGACAGTCGTCGCGCCGCTCTTGTCGGTGTTGTGGCAGGTAAACGCGTTCGTTCCGTTCGGATAGATGGCCCAAGTGACGTATCCCTGCGATTGCTCGTCGCCGAACCCGGTGTAGGCCCGGCATACATTCAAAGGAATAACCGCGCCGTCGCGGATATAGGCCGGGTATTCGGTGAGCGGGAAGTCGCGTGTGACGGTCGCCGGGCCTTCGATGACTTCGGCTTCGTTGAAGAGGTAGCGCCAGCGCCCCTTTGGAAATTCGACGGTGTTCGTGCGGCTGTCGCGGTAGATTGGCGCAATCAGAAAATCGTCGCCGAACATAAAATGGTACTGGCCTTTGTCGAGCGGGCGTTGCAGGGGTTTGCCGCCTTCGTGGCATAGCACGACATGGCTATACATATAGGGTACCAGTTCGGTGTGGAGCCATGAGAATTTTCGGATGACCTCCAATTCTTCGGTGGATCGCATCCACATGCGGCGTTCGCCGTGGCCGCCGTTGAGAAACAGTCCGTTGAAGCAGGCGAACTGGGCCCAGCGCATGTACAGCCGCGGCGGGATGTACGAACCGCCATGGTAGCCGCCGATGTCGTCGCCGACGACGCAGTAACCCCGTTTGGAACTGAGCAGGATGTCGCGGATGGCGGCCTCGAATCCCCGGTTCGCGCCCTTTTTCGTCATCAAATCCTTTTCGTTGATCGAGTCGGCGCCTTCCTTCCACGTATGGGTCCGGTCGCCGATCCACGTGACGGGCGCGGCGTCAATGGGCGCGAAGCCTTCGGGATGGGCGTAGGGTGTGTCGTAGGCGCGGATCAACGTGACGAATTCGGGATTTTTTGTCAGGCCGTAGCGGTATTCCTCGCGTGCGTAATGGTCCATGTAGCCCCGTGTGGTCATATATCCCCGATGCGTCTTGAAATAGAGAAAGGGTATTTTGCCGAACAACAAGTCGAAGCACAGGGTATCGGCCCCGTCGAGTTTCCATCCGTCAATGCCCATGTCCAAGACCTGATCCTGCATGCCGCGCCACCAAGCCATCGCGGCCGGGTTAGTGTAGTCAATACAGCCGCCGCGCCCTTTCCACCATTTCATGACGGTTCCGCCGGCCACCAGATAGCCGTTTCGGCGCGCCTCCTCGAACCAGTCCGACGCGTCCTTGATCGGCGTGTCCGGGTTCGTGCGGTTGACCATGCTCGTCATCCACAACACCACACGGTATCCCTTGTCCTTGAGGCCGCGAATGAATTCCTTCGGTTGCGGATACCGTTCCTCGTCGAACGTGAAATCGTTGTATCGGGTGCTCCACGGGCTGTCAATCAGGATGGTGCGCACGGGGATATCGTGCTTGGCGTAACCTTCGAGCAGTTCGGTAACGAATGCGCCGGTGTTCACGTCGTCTTCCCACAACCAGCATTCGAGCGCCCAGGGCGGCGTAATGGGCGGCCGGCCGTGACGTTGCGCATTGAACGGAATTCCCCAGAATGGCAGCACAAAATAGAAGTAGACAAAGGCGGCCAGCAGAACAAGCCCAACAGCCAGGACTTGTGCGCCACGCACCAGACATCCCCGAAACGTCATGAGTTCCGTCCTCCCGGTTTCATTCGGGTAAATCCCGATAGGCGGAATTGTAATGGGTTACCTTCCGTATTGTCATGCCGTGCCTTTTTATTTTTTCCCCAAGACCCGGTCGAGTTCCTTCTGGGTTTCGGTCTGGGCGTACCGGAGGGCCTGTTCGGGCGTCTTGATGTTGTTGAGTATGTCGCTGACGGCCCGGTCGAGCGCGCCCATAAAATAGGCCTGGGCCGGCATGACGGGGCGTTGATGGCGCGTGTTTTTCAGAATTTCGTAAAAAACGCCGAGTTTTTCGTTGCCCTTGACCAGTTCAAATCCGGGACTGGCCTTGTATCCGGGGAACGTGCCTGTGGTTAGAATCATTGAACGGCCTGCTTCCGCGCTGGTGCACAGCCATTTCATGAACGCGAAGGCCTTGTCCGGCTGGGCGGATCCACGGGGGATGGCCAGGCACCAGCCGCCCATCCACGCGCTGTGGTCGGATCCCATGTGCGCGGGATATGGAAATGGAACCGCGCCGTAGTCGAGATTGGGCGCGTATTTCTGAAACAGTTTGATGTTCGAGACATGCCCCGCGGCCATCGCGATTTTTCCACGGATGAAGGGACTGTCGGCCTGATCGCCGAATCCTTCGGCGAAACTGTTGATGCGCTCGAATCCGTATTCGTCCGCATAGGATTTCATCCATTGAACGGCTTGGAGGATACGCGGGTCTTCGCCACACAGGATGCGCTCGCGAGCGTCATCGTAAAATTCTCCGCCAAAGGCCCAACCCCAAGTGAACGTCGAGTTCGCATAGCCGAACACGTTCCAGGGGATGAATCCGATGCGTGTCATGCGTCCGTTGGCGTCGAAGCGAGTGAGAATTTTCGTGAGGCGATCCAGGTCTTCAAGGGTTTTTGGCGGCCCTTCCTCGATCAAGCCCGCTTCCCGAAACACGTCCTTGTTCCAGAAAAAGGCGAAATTGGGGTCGGCGCAGTAAGTGATAGCATAGGTCTTGCCGCGAAACTGGTTTTGCCGCCAACAGGGTTCCCAGAAATCGTCGTTGCGTACGCCCTGCTCCGCCATCAAGCCGTCGAGCGGCGTGATGGCGCCCCGTGCGGCCCATTCGCACACTTGCGGACCATCCACGAACGTGCAGTCCGGCGGCATGCCCGCCGAAATCGAGAGAAACAGTTTTTGGCTGGACGACAGATTGTTGGGCACATACAGGAGGCGCACATGGATGGACGGATTACCTTCGTTGAACAGGTCCACCAGCCGCCGGAATTCTTCACCCTGATCCCCCGGCCATGGGTGCCATACATTGATAACGGCCTTGCCCGGCGGCGCCGATGGCGGAGAACCCGTCAAGGAAAACAAAAAAACGAATGCCGCCGTTATTCCGCCAAATACCAGACCCGTCCGGATTGCATTCAAACGCCGAGCGCCTTCTTACAGATCTCGTTGAGAATCCTGCCGTCGGCCCGGTCGCCCAATTCTTTCTTGAGGGCGCCGGTCAATTTGCCGGGATGGTTCACTTCGGGATGTTCCGCGAGATAGGCGCGCACTTTCGCCTCGATTTCCTCCGCGGACATTTGCTGGGGCAGGAATTCTTCAAGGATCCGTATCTCGTTTTCGGTCGCGGCGGCTTCGGCTTCCTTGCCATGCTGCCGGAAGATTTCGATGCTTTGCTGGCGTTTTTTGATTTCCGCACGCAGGGCGGCTCCGGACATCTCATCGGTCAATTCGGCGGCCGATTCCTTCTCTTTCAACAGGATGGCGCCTTTGGCCAGCCGCAGACATTCCAGGCGGATGGTGTCGCGCGCCTTCAGGGCCTTGGCGATTTCCTCTTGGACCCGTTCCTTGATACTCATTGCGACGCCCCCCTGTCAACGCGACCGCGCGACGCGGAAACCGAATGAGTAATACCAGTCGTCGGGCACGTTATAGATGCGGTACGACACGCGGCAGTCGCGGTCTTTCATCGCCCATCCGCCGCCGCGCAACACCCGATGGTCACCCGTTGCGGGTCCCGCCGGATTCGTTTGTTCTTGCGGCGAATAGGGACCGTACCGGTCTTCGACCCAATTCCATACGTTTCCCGTCATATCGTAGCATCCCGCCGGGCTGGGACTGTCCACGGTATTCTTGTTGATGCCATTGTAATAGCCGACGGGGGTGGTGAAGGGATATTGCTTCAGTTGGAGGGGATTTGCCTTGTCATAATTGGCGCGGGACTTGTCCAGTTTGTCCGTCCGGCACCCGTAAATCCAGCGGGGCGGCGTGGCGGCGGGATCCCAGGCGGCCGCATATTCCCATTCGGCTTCGGTCGGCAGCCGGTAGCCGTTGCGAACCGGTTCAAACCGTTCCCATGTCGTCTCGTCATAACAGGGCGCGAGACCGGCGGCGCGGCTCATCCAGTTGCAATACGCCGCGCACCCGAACCATGTGACATTGACCACGGGGTGGTTGTCCATCGAAAGTTCATCCCTCGGTTCGACAATAAAGGCCCCGTCCTTGAATTGTATGGCGCAGTAAAGGCCGTCGTAATCGAACGGCGCAAGATCTATCAGCATTTGTCCGCCCGCATACACATCGCCTCCGGCATAGGGCTGGCCATCCCGGTTTTGGAGATAGCCCTGTTCGATCGCCCAATTCAGGGCGGCGGCGTACTGGGCATTCGTCACGGCGTATTTGCCGATGGCATAGGCGCTGAGATGGACGGTGTGGCGCGGCATTTCGTCACCGTTGCCGTTGGGTTCACCGCCTTCGCGCTGGCCCATGACGAAGGTGGCCGCGCGCAGGTTGATCATGTCACCCGGTTCGATCGCCGGACATCCCGCAAGCCATCCCGCCGCGATTGCCAACAACACGCCGGGAATCCATTTCCGCAGACGTTCACTTCGCATGAGTGACCCTCCTTTATCGCTTTGCGTCTAGCATACCAGAATCGCCGCCCTGCAGGAAAACGCGCTGAGCCGCCTCGGCGGCACGCCGTGGGACACGCCGCCAGGATGCCTGTCAGGATGCCCTGCCCCGTTTGTCCCGGAACCGAATTGCGGCAAGCCCGCCGAGCGCCGTCATACCCGCGAGCAACGCGATTCCGGCTTTACCGGCCGCGGGGATGCTATTGGGGGCGTACACCGTCAGCACATACGGTTCCGTTTCCTTTACGGCCTTGGCGCCGGTCGTATAAACGCAGGTATAGATTCCCGCATCCTCCGGCGCGACCGGATTGATGGCCATGGTCCGCGCATTTGTGCCGGTGATCGTCGCGGTGTCGCTCAGTTCCGTGCCGTTTTTCTTCCAGTGGTAATCGGATCCGGCCGGGGCGGTCAACGACAAGCGGTCGCCCTCTTCGATGAACCGGCTCGGATTGGCCGTGATATAGTTCGGAATCGCCAACACTGTCAAAACGTACGGGTCCGTTTCCTTTACGGCTTTGGAGGGCAGCGTATACACACAGGTATACGAACCGGCATCGGACGGCATTACGGGGTTGATGGTCATGGTTCGCGATTGCGTGCCGGTATGGCGTCCGTCGTTGGACACATTCACGCCGTTCCGTTTCCATTGGTAGCCCGAACCTTCCGGCGCGGTCAGCGAAAGACTGGCGCCCTCCTGAACCGGGCCGGATGGATTGGGGGTGATTACATTCGGCGGAGGGTAGTCGGGGATGCCGTTGCCCGTGGCGCTGAACGAAGCGAATCCGCCGGGTCCCAAGGATCCCACGCCGACGTATACGGACGAGGCCCCGCTGAGCGCGTAATCCAGGAAAACGGACTGTATGCCGTTCAACGTCAGCGTCGCGCGCCCGGAATAGGTGTCGTATTGGAGCGTCATCGAATTGAGCGCGGCGGGCCAGCTGAAATCGAGCGCCCGCTCGTTGCCGATCCAGTCCGACAGCACTACCATACCGCCGCCGTCCACGGTCGCGGTAACCGTGTTCTGCGTGTCGGCCGTGTCAATCATGATCAGACCGACTCCGTATTGCGCGTCGGAATAGGGAACCAGCCCCATCGTGGCCGAAACGGAACCGCCGCTTCCCACGACGCGCGATCCGCCTTTTTTCAAGACGGAAGTGTTTGCGCCGGTGAATACCGCGCGTCCGCCGGACGCTTGCAACTGCCCCGGCCCCGACTGGCTCGTCAACAGGCCGATGCCGTCCGCGAAATGGATAGTCGTCGTCCCCGCCCAGCCGGACGCCGCCCAAAGACCCGCACAGGCAAAGAACACAAAAGAAGTACGCATTGCCGCTCGCTCCTTCTCCCTGAAAAGGGTGTTGCCTCTATAAGACACCATTCCGCGTCATCTGTCAAGCCCCTCTGCGACGCCAAAATCCTCGCGGAAGGCGGGAGGGCGAGCGTCCTCGCGAGCCGTTTGCCATGATCAACGGGATCGGCTCGCGAGGAAACTCGCCCTCCCTTCTATCAAGCAACGCTAATATCGCTCCCTTCACAAATGTCCGCCGTGTGGCATCAACGCATCTGCGTCTTGCTTGCGTGCGGATCGTGGCGCCGCCTCTGCGCCGCCCATGCAACGCGGCCCCATGCATCGCCGCGATGCTAAAGCCGCATGGCGCACACGGGGCAATGCCTGCAATTGCCTTGCGGATAGTGGTATAGTGCGGGAAAGGCATAACAGAAGATAGGAGGCGTTCGATGAATACATTATCTCGCAGGCAATTTTTAGCGGGGACGGCGGCGGGCGTCGCGGCATGGGGTTTGATGCCGGCGGCGGGTTATGCGCAGGCCGGAAAGGGCATCCGGTTGAGCGCGTGCGACTGGTCGCTCGGCGCCAAGGGTCCGGACGGACTCAACGTGGCCAAGGCAATCCGGCTCGATGGACTTGAAGTGTCCGCGGGCGAAGCGACGGATACGCTGCAAATCGCCGATCCGTCGTATCGCGAGCAGTACAAGAATCTCATGAAAACGACGGGGATTGTCGTATCGTCGGTGGCGATGGGCTTCCTGAACGGATCGCCGCTCGCCACGGAACCGCGCGGCGTGGCGTGGCTTGAACAAACCATCGGGGCCACGAAAGACTTGGGCGCTTCGGTCATTCTGATAGCCTTTTTCGGAAAAGGCGATTTGCGCAAGGGCAACGAACTCAAAAAGGCGGAAGTGGACGCGCTCGTCGGAAAGTTGAAAGAAGCCGCGCCGAAAGCCAAGGAGTCCGGCGTGATCCTGGGACTCGAAAACACGTTGTCGGCCAAACAGAACCTCGATATTCTCGAACGGGTGGGCCATGACGCCGTACAGGTTTATTACGATATCGGCAATTCGACCAGCAATGGCTACGATGTTCCCGCGGAAATTCGCCTGCTCGGCGGCCGCATCTGCCAGTTCCATTTCAAGGACGGCGGCCATTACCTCGGCGAAGGGGATGTCGCGATGCAGCCCGTTGCCGAGGCCATGAACGCGATTGGCTACAAGGGCTGGGTCGTGCTGGAAACGTCCGTGCCTTCCAAGGATCGCGACGCGGATTTTCGAAAGAACGCCAACTTCGTCCGGGGTCTCCTGGGCGTTGCTTGATTATCCAATCGGAAAGAACGTTCATGTATGAATCGTTGCTTCTGGCCGGGGCCGTGTGCCTGTCGTGTTTGTTGATTCATTCTCCGGGATGGGCGCAAGCGGGCAGCGAACGCGAACCGGTGCGGTATGTCGGCGGGGTGAGCATTGACCCGGTTCCACACGATGGGCGGCTGCGTCCCCCCGTAGGCGTGGCCAACTATCAGACTTTTCGCGCCAATCGCACGCATCCGGATCGCGCCGAAGGTTTCGGCTGGACCTACAACCATGCGCCGATGCTGGTGTACTGGAACGATACATTCTACCAGGAATACCTGAGCAATCCGGTGGACGAGCACATCGCTCCGGGGCACACGCTGATCGTGGCCTCGCGTGACGGGCGCGACTGGTCGAAGCCCGCCGTCGTATTTCCCGCCTACGAACCGCCGAAGGGCGTGGCGGTTCCGAAAGGCTATCACGGCTACATGATGCACCAGCGGATGGGTTTTTTTGTCGCGCCGGATGGGCGCCTGCTCGCGCTGGCTTTCTACGGCCATGCGGAAGATCCCTTCGGACCGGGCGGCATCGGGCGCGTCGTGCGCGAGATATACAAGGACGGAACTTTCGGCCCCATTTACTTCATCCGCTACGCGAGCCATGGGAAATGGAACGAGAAAAACACGAGTTACCCGTTCTATACGCGATCGTCCGACGCGGGATTCGTCGCCGCCTGCGAAGCATTCCTGTCGAACCGGCTCATGATGCTGCAATGCCGCGACGAGGATCCGGGCCCCAAGGATTTCTATCCGGTCAAGGGCGACGTCGAAGCCCTGAGTTACTATCACCGCAAGGACGGCAAGGTCGTCGCCTTGTGGAAGTGGGCGATGTGCGCGTTGTCGGCGGACGAGGGCCTGACGTTTTCGAAGCCGGTAAAGGCTTCGACGTTCACGACGGACGGGGCAAAGGCATGGGGACAGAAAACGCAGGACGGACGTTATGCCATTGTGTATGTGCCGACGACGCACAGCGAGCACCGGTATCCGCTGGCCATGGTGACGGGCGACGACGGAATCATTTTCGACGACTTGCTGGTAGTCCATGGTGAAGTACCGCCGCGCCGGTTTTTCGGGCGTTGGAAGGACTATGGCCCGCAATATGTGCGCGGTATCGAGGAGGGCAACGGCGTTCCGCCGGACGGCGCCATGTGGATTACGTACAGCGTCAACAAGGAAGACATGTGGGTGAGCCGGATCCCCGTTCCCGTTCGCTATCGCGTGGAAGGACCGGTCGAAGACGACTTCAACCGGATGGAAACCGGCGGCCACATTCCCGGCTGGAATATTTACTCCCCGAAATGGGCCCCGGTGCGGATCGTCGAATACCCCTCGGCCCACGAGAAAAGTCTCGAACTGCGCGACGAAGATCCCTACGACTATGCCAAAGCCGTCCGCGTGTTCCAGGAAGGCGTGAGGGCCGAAATCAGCGCAACGGTTCTCGCAAGACAAGCGGACAAAGGCCTGCTGGACATCGAAGCGCTGGACCGGTTCGGCCACCGGCCCGTCCGCCTGCGCTTCGATTCCGATGGCCAAATCAAGGCTTTCGTCCGCGGCGCTTGGACAAATCTCCAGATTTATAAGCCGGAGACTTGGCACAAGGTTGATATCGCCGTGAACGCTTCTCCGGACGGCTACTTCAGCGTAATGATTGATGGCCGCAATGTACTCGATCGCGCACTGTTGGCCGAAGCCGTTTTGTCCGTCGAGCGCCTCTCGTTCCGCACCGGCCCCTACCGCGATTGGCCGACTCGCGAAACCGACAACGAAGCCAAACATCCGCCTCTCGAAGGCGCGGACGATCCCGCGCCCGTGATCGTTTACAATGTCAGAGATGTTCGCGCCGCCGCCGCGACGTGATGCCGCGCGCATCTTTTGGCCGTGAAATTTCTACTTTCGAAGATCCGTGGACGTTGTGGACAAAGTGGACAAGAAAGCCAATCACCATCCGGGTGAAGTCCGTTGAGTCCATAAAGCCTATCGCGTCCACGGTTTGGGAAAAAGCCGCTTCAGATGGGCGATTGCCGGTGGATGGGTTTTGACCCAATAGCCTGGGAGCCGTTTCTTTTGCCTCAAGGCGCCAATGTCGCTACAATCAGGTCTTATGGGCAAGGAGTAACGACAATGCGCGTTCTAATAACAGGTTCGAGCGGTCAAATCGGGACGAATCTCGGGCTGCGGCTGCTCGATGAAGGGCATTTCGTGTTTGGCGTGGACATCCGTCCCAATACATGGACGGATCGCATTCCGACACTGCTGCAAGATTTGAGCACGGCATACCGGAATTTCAGCGGCGGCATCGGGCAGGCGAACTATCCGGAGGATCTCGACGCCGTGGTGCATCTGGCGGCGCATGCGAAGGTGCATGAACTGGTTCAGCAGCCTGACCGCGCCCTCGAAAACATCACGATGACGTTCAACGTGCTTGAATTCTGCCGACAGAACGGCGGCGTTCCAATCGTCTTCAGCAGTTCGCGCGAAGTCTATGGCGATATTCACCGCTACATTACCGAGGAATCGCACGCGGATTTCGCCTTTACGGAAAGTCCGTATTCAGCGAGCAAGATTGCAGGCGAAGCGCTGGTCTATTCGTATGCGCAATGCTATGGGTTGCGTTATCTTGTGTTCCGGTTCAGCAACGTATATGGCCGTTATGACAATGACATCGAACGCATGGAACGTGTGATACCCCTGTTTATCCGGCGCATCGCCGAGGGCCAGCCGGTCACGGTGTTCGGCGAAAAGAAGACGCTCGATTTCACCTATGTGGACGACTGCGTGGACGGTATTCACAGGGGACTCGAACTGCTGGCGAACGGCCTTGACGCGAACCATACCATCAACCTGGCCTATGGCCAGGGTTCGACACTGGTTACCATGGCCCATTACGTCGGGGAAGCCCTGGGCGTCAAACCCGATGTGCGTATCGAAGATTCCCGCGTCGGCGAAGTCACGCATTACGTGGCCAATATCGGCAAGGCCCGCGCCTTGCTCGGCTATAATCCGCAAACGCCGCTGCGCGAAGGCATCCAGAAAGCCGTCGCATGGTCGAAGGAATGGGCCGCCACACAAGAAAAACAGCCCTAAAACGTGTTTCTTTCTCTGGGTTGAAGCACACGTTTTTTGGAAAAATCCAACACGTAATCACTCGTCCGGAAACATGTCCGGCCGTAAACCAATGTTCACGATGCTGCATGCCTGGATCGGATGCAGGCCAAGCGCTTCGGCTGCGCGGATAAGCGCTGCATCCTCCGAACCGGGATTTAGAAAGAATTCCGCCGGCGCTTTTGCCGCGATATCCTTCAGCATGTTCACGCCGACTCTCGGCGGCACATACATAGATATCCGATCAACCGGACCGGGAATGTCCGCAATCGAGGCATAGGTCCGAAGGCCTTCGACTTCGGAAACGCTGGGATTCACCGGGTAGACCGTCCACCCGCCTTTGAGAAAGGCTCGAACGGCTTTGTTGCCATATTTGCTCCGATCGGATGACGCGCCCACAATTGCGATGCTTTTGTTTGTTACCATTTCCGCATAGTCCTCTTTGTGTGTCTGAAATTCTCAGCAATAAACCTGGATTCGGCAATCAAGATCGGGTTCTACGTTCTCTCTTCTGGACGTCGTGGACCTTGTGGACAAAACGGATTTCACCCGCAAGGGGGATGGTTTGTTGTCCGCTTCGTCCATAAAGTCCACGACGTCCACGGCTTGCGCACAGGACTCGGGTTTCGACGGCCGAATCCAGGATAAACGTCTCGATGTTTGATGTCCACTCATTCGTCTCAGGTACTTTTGAAACGCCTGTTTTTGTAAAGATTCCAGGAGATTTCCCAATTCACGTCCGGTGTGTGTCTCCGTTTTCCCGTTTCCCGGCGGGCTCGTATTGAGGAAAAAGAGAACACGCTGGGAAGACGAGAGGCAGGAGATCTGCGCCTCCTTTGCGATCTAAGCCGTCGTTGGCTTTGCGGCATTTGCGCCGGTCTCCAACACGTCCTTTCGCCGGCCGTGGTCCACCGTAAACACGCTATCCGAGATGGTCTCCAGGATGGTCTGCGTGCTTTTCCTCTCTTCTTCATATTGTCATCAGCGTAGAGGCTTGCCCGTATGCGCTTCAAGTGCGCCAAGCCCCGGGTTTTGAACTTGGTGGCGCACGATTGGTATCGTTGTTTTTCGTAAAGACACTGACATTATCTTGTGCGGCTGGATCGGGCAAGAAAAAGGAGAAACCGTGCAGAAAATCCTTCTGCTGGCGGCAATTGTGTCCGTGTTCGCGCTGCTTGTGCCGCCTGCTCAATCTCAATCAAGAACAGGAACGACCCAAGGGGACCTGCAAAGCAATCTTTCTATTTTGAGCCTTTTTGGAGATCCGCCGGAGGCTATGCGGCAACTGTACTCGGCCGCTTACGCTGTGCTGGCGTCAGACCCGCACGCCAGGTTTGCGGATCTATCACGCGATCCGGAGATATGCCGCCTCTGTCAAGAAAATAGCATTTTACACTTTGGCGGCCCCATGCTGGGCGCCGTTGCGCCGGATGGGGCCAAGGTCTGGGTGCGAACTGCGAAACCGGCCAAGGTGGAGGTTCGGGCAGTTGTAAATGGCGAGGAAAAGTCCTATGGACCAGTCATTTCGTCAGACGAAACGGATTTGACGGCGGTCGTGACCGTTGCGGGCCTCACTCCGGGCGCCCGATACCCTTATCGAGTGTTGATTGATGGCACGCCCATTGACATCCCTGGTGACGCTGCCATCAGTGCCGCGCCGGAAACGTCCAGGACAGGCAAAGTGCGAATCGCTTTCGGCAGTTGTTTTCACCGGTGGGGACTGGGCAACCCCGTGTTGGCCGATCGCATCCGCGGCCGGAATCCCGCCGCGTTGCTGCTGATGGGCGACATCGCCGTACAGGACAGAAACAATCATCTCGGACTGCACCGGGCCGACTATCTGTTGCGCGATTGCCATCCCGCCTGGCGGAGTCTCGCCGCCTCAATCCCTGTGTATGCCACGTGGGACGACCACGACTATTTCGACAACGACAAGTCCGGCATTCCGCCGGGGTTCACAGAGCAGGACCGCGCAGGCGTTCGCCGCGTGTTTGAGCAAGCCTGGAACAATCCCTCGTATGGATTTTCCGATGACCGGGGCGGCGTCTTCTTTCGTACACGCATCGGTCCTTGCGACATCATCATGCTTGACAACCGTTACTTCCGAACCGGCCAAAAAGGCGCCTTTCTGGGTGAGGAACAGATGCAATGGTTTGAGAAGCAACTGCTCGACTGCCAAGGCCCCTTCATTATCTTGTCTTGCGGAACCATGTGGAGCGACTACGTATCCTCCGGCAAGGATTCTTGGGGGGCTTGGGATCCCGAAGGGCGTGAACGCATCTTCAGACTCATCGAGAAGAACCGCATTGGCGGCGTACTATTGATATCCGGCGACCGCCATGGCGCCCGTGGATTCCGAATTCCGCGGCCAAGCGGATTCGCTTTCTATGAGTTTGGGGCCGCTTGCCTCGGCGCCAGAACCGGCCCACCCGTGACAATGCCCGAATGGACCACCCAGTTATACGGAATTGAAGGCGAATACGCTTTCGGCGAATTTACTGTTGACGCCACAGTCACGGAACCGGAAGTCACTTTCCGCTTGATTCAAGACAATGGCAAGGAACTCTATACCCTAACCCTCGCCCGCCGCCAATTGACTCCCTGCCAATAAACCCGCAGGTGGGGGAGATTTCTTCGCGACCATCGAGCGCAACGAGGGTATATCAACCTGGATTCGGCAGTCAAGATCGGATTCTACGTGCTATCCTCTGGATGTCGTGGACCTTGTGGACGAAATGGACAAGAAAATCAATCCCTTTGCGGGTGAAGTCCACTGGGTCCACAATGTCCATCTCGTCCATGGTTTGGTCGAAAGAGCCGCGTTCAACTGCCGATTTTAGGATCAATTTCTTCCGATAGACGGAGTAGGCACAAAGATTTCCGGCAGGGCCGTAAACGTCCTTGCCTGGAAATTCAAAATCAGTTCTTCGGATGATTACTCCGGCGATATTTCAGTTGGATGATGCGCGGGGTTGGCCGCCGTTCTTATCCCAAATTCTTGACTCGCAGGTTTCGGAATTCGATCACACTGCCGTGGCCAAGGAAACCGATGCGGCCCGTCTTGTTTTTGAGGCCGGGATGTTCTTTTCCATCCAGCGTGCCGTTTTCAGTGGCCTTGTCGAGATCGGCGTCCACGATGACCGTTCCGTTCAGGGTTACTTTCACATGCCGGCCTTGTACAAGGATCTCTTCCTCGTTCCATTCGCCGCATGGTTTCAGGTGGTCGCGCTTGGCCGCGACGATCCCGTAAATGGACCCGTGGGCCTGCCAGGGTTGAATGTCTTTATAATCGGGATGGCGATCGTCGAGGATTTGGATCTCCATGCCGGTATACGACGGGTTACCGTCGCCCATGGGCACACGAATTCCGACGCCGTTGTTCGCGGCGGGTGTAAGTTTGAACTCGAAGCGAAACACGAAATCCGCGTAGTCTTTCTGCGTAAACAGATTGCCGCCGGGTTTGCAGACGATACAGCCGTTTTCTACGGTGTATCCCCGGGTGTCGCCGACCCAACCCGCCAGATCTTTCCCGTTGAACAGGGAGACGAACCCCGTTTCGTCGCCGGCGGCCATAACGGCCGTGGACAAGACGACAAGCATTCCGACTATCAGCGCGTTCTTCATAGGACTTGTTTCCTCCATGCCGGGCCATTCCGGCGCGGTTGTGTTTCAACGACCATGATCCTGGATTCGGTAATCGAAACCCAAGTTCTATCCGCAAGGCCCACGACGTCCAGAAATTAGAACGTAGAACCCGATCTTGACGGCCGAATTTAGGATGATGAATGTTTTCCGAAACATTTTCGGATGTTTTTCGGGGGCGAGTATAGGCGGACCCGGCGGGCTTGTGCAAAGGCTGTTTATCTCGCAATACGCATTTTCACAGCGCGATGCTATTCCGGCGTTTGCCGCAGGCTGCGTTGCGTTCTTTTTCGGGAATGGAACGATCGTGATATATTTCGGGACAGACCAACCGCAAGCAAAGGTGTTCCGAACATGAACGTCGCGCAAGTCCTCGACCGCCTGAAACGGGATCCGGATTTCGTCAACAACCTGACCGAATGGCGCACGGAACCGGCGCGTCCTGCGCGGTATGCCGGATTTCCGGATGCCCTGAATCCGAAATTGATCGAAGCGCTTCGGCGGCGCGGCATCCACGACTTGTACACGCATCAGCGGGAAGCGATTGATGCGACGCTGGCGGGCAAGGATGTCTGTATCGTCACGCCGACGGCATCCGGGAAAACGCTTTGTTACAACGTGCCGGTTTTGAACCGGTTGCTGGACAATCCCGAAGCCCGCGCGCTGTATCTGTTCCCGACCAAGGCGTTGTCGCAGGATCAGGTCCATGAATTGAGGCATACCATTGAGGATCTCGACGTCAAGATCGGCGCGTTTACCTTCGATGGCGACACGCCCGCGTCGGCCCGCAAGGCCATCCGCAGCGCCGGGCATATCGTCGTGACGAATCCCGACATGCTCCACGCGGGGATACTTCCCCACCACACCATCTGGATCAAACTTTTCGAGAACCTCGAATTCATCGTCATTGACGAAATCCACCACTACCGCGGCGTGTTCGGCAGCCATCTCGCCAATGTGCTGCGCCGTCTCAAGCGCATCTGCGCGTTCTACCGGTCGAACCCGCGGTTCATCTGTTGCAGCGCGACCATCAACAATCCAAAGGAAATTGCCGAGCGCATTGTGGAACGCCCTATCCATCTCGTGGACGACAACGGCGCGCCGAGCGGCGAGCGCCATTTCCTGTTCTTCAATCCGCCGGTTGTAGACGCGGAACTGGGCATCCGACGGTCGTCCGTGAAGGAAGCCACCCGCATCGCCGCACAGTTGCTCATGAAAGATATTCAGTCCATCGTGTTCGCGCGGAGCCGGCTGAACGTCGAAGTCCTCACAACCTATCTCAAGGAGGCGGTCCAGCGCCTCGGCAAAAGCGCCGATCTGGTCAGCGGCTACCGCGGTGGCTATCTGCCCACGGAACGGCGCGCCATCGAAAAAGGGTTGCGTGAAGGCAAAATTATGACGGTCGTGAGCACGAATGCGCTCGAACTCGGCATTGACATCGGATCGCTCGACGTCTGCATTATGACCGGGTATCCCGGCAACATCGCGAGCACGTGGCAGCAGGCCGGGCGCGCGGGGCGCCGCTCGACGGTTTCGCTGGCGATTATGGTGGCGTCGAGTGCGCCGCTCGACCAGTATATCGTGAGCCACCCCGATTACTTTTTCGGCCAGCCGCCCGAAAGCGCCACGGTGGACCCGAACAATCTCATCATCATGACAAGCCACATCAAGTGCGCCGCGTTCGAATTGCCCTTTGTGGACGGAGAATCCTTCGGCCTCGATCCGGCGTCAACGGCCGAGATTCTCGAATACCTCGCCGAAAACCGCATTCTGCGCCACGTCAAGGACAAGTGGCACTGGTGCGCCGACACCTATCCCGCCGAGGATATCAGCCTGCGCACGGCCGCGCCCGGCAACGTCGTCATCCTCGACATGTCCGACAACGGCCGGGTCATCGGCGAAATAGACCTGTTCAACGCGCCTGTCGAGGTCTACGAAAACGCGGTGTACCTTCATCAAACCGCCCAATACACCATTGAGCGCCTCGATCTCGACGATCGCAAGGCCTATGCGCGGCCCATCGAAGTGGACTACTATACCGACGCGCAGATCAAGGTGGACCTCAAGGTGATTGACACGTTCAAGCGCGAACGACTGGCCCGGGCGGACAAGGTCACCGGTGAGTTGAGCGTGACTTGGCTGCCGACCATGTACAAGAAAATCCGGTTCGGTACGCATGAAAATGTCGGCTGGGGCGAAATCCATCTCCCTGAAACGACGATGCATACGACCGGCTATTGGATTGAATTTCCCGAAAACGCCGGGGAAGAATCCGAACTTGCCGAGAAGGCCCTCGGCGAATCGCTCCATGCCTTGGCGCACACATTGCGGCAGGTTGCGCCGGTGCAGGTGCTGTGTGATCTGACGGACATTCGCGCCCATGCGATGGTGCGCGCGCCCTTCTCCGGCCGTCCGGCCGTTTATCTTTACGAGGCATATCCCGGCGGCGTCGGAATCAGCGACAAACTGTTTACACACCACAACCGCCTGCTTGACGCGGCGATATCGCTGCTCGCGGAATGTTCCTGCAAGGAAGGCTGTCCAAGTTGTGTTGGACCCGCCCTCGAAGTGGGCCGCCACGGCAGGCGCGGAGCGCTCAAACTGGCGCGTTTGGCCCGGGGCGAATGACACACCGGCCCCGTCTTTCTTCCCAATGGTCCATGTGCTCTCACAACCGATCTTGGGACAGAAATCGTTCGCGGCATTCCGCAAGGACGCGTCTCGTTTCCTCACCGGCGCACGGCGGCACAATGGCATAACCGAACCGGACATTCCGTCCGCGGGCGTTCAGGACAAGACAATCCGCGGGGTGGGCCTCGCCGAACCGGGGACAATGCCATCCCTGTAGCGGATGTTCCGCGCCGTGTACGGATTCGATCCCCTCGGCGCCGAAAGGCAGAATCAGGGATTCGCTGGAACCGGCCGCGGCCACATATCCGTCGTCGCGCGATTCCAGCCATACGTCGGGATGAAAATGGATGAAACTCTCCGCTTCGCACGGCCGGGGACCATCCACATAATCGCCGATCAACCATGCGCCGCCGGAAATGAAATGGATTTCACGTGTGTGCCGGAACGGCGCAAAGCCGTCGTGCGACGCGGCCAGCCGCCATCCATACTCGGACGCGATCCATTCCCGCGAAAGCAGGCGGTAACGCCGCCCGACGCGAAACACATCCCAGCATTCCATGGGTTCGCGGCGGTCAACGGCGACTGTATTATGCGCGCGAACGCTCCGGCAGTAGGCGCGCATGGGATTCACCTCGTATACCGGGTTGCCGGAATCCACGATGATTCGCCGGCCGGCAACGCTCAATTCGTAACTGAACGGATCGGCATGCGCATGGCCGGGCTGGTATGACGGCTCCACCGGCGCGGCCTTGGCAATCATCCATGCCGCGCCTTGCCCCGCGCGCATGACATAGAAGCCCGACGGTTCGATCGCGGCCGCGCCATCGGCGGGCGGCGGCGCGCCGTCGCCGCACATTGCGGCTGCCGTCGAATGGAGCGCAAGCGGCGGCATGCACGTTCCGAACGCCGCATCGCCGAATAGCGGGATTTCGCCGTCGGGATGCGCCACGCACCGAAGGAAATGAGCCATGCGCGAGATTGCATCGCGCAGAAACGGCGGCTTCGTGTCGAGTATGGCATAGGCGATCAGGCTGCCTTCGAGGACGTGCGCGTGGTACATCGCGCTACGCTCGTAGTGTCCGCCATCGGCCAATATCTGTTCCGCAAGCGTGCGGGCAAGCAGGCGGAGACCCATGTCAAGCCAGCATTGTCCTTCGGGCGACGCGGCCATCAGTGCGCCGGCCACAATCAGACCCTGCGCATCGCGCACCAAGTGGTTCGCTTCGACGTCGTATTCGATGCTCCGGATCAGCCAGCGCGCCTGTTCCGCCCAACTGTCCAGCACCGTCTGGTCCGGCGGTCCGAACGCGGCAAAGGCCAGCGCCCAATTCATGAGCCGCGTGGCGATTGGGTAGGCATCCCACGCATCGCGCGCTCCGGGAGGATGCCGGACGATCCAATCGTGTATCCAATCCATCACGCGCCGGGCGTCGCCGGCTTCGTTTCGCCCGCACGCGCCGGCCTGGGCAAGGGGACGCACGTATTCGAACCAATGCGCCGCGCTTCGTCCCGGCCTCGGCATGTGCGCCAGCCGATCCCAGTCCCAGGCGCCGGTCGCTTCGGCGTTCAGCGCCTTGAGATGGCCCGCGCGCAACGCGGTAAGGACTGCTTCCCCCGTGGGCTCCTGCTCTTCCGCCGTGCGCAGAAAGGCCCGCAGCCGATCCAGGGCGGCCGTGTCGAACGATAGAACCGGCGCGGTCCGCGACACGCGTGGACTCATGCCCACCCGGCGCCGCACGAGATACCACGTCCGCCATGCCGCCTGTTTCGGTTTGATCCAGCGCACCGTACGCAAGAATCTGCCGGGATCGTGCATCGCCTGCCTTTCCGCCGTGGATTACTCCCCGGCATTGTAGAACATTGCGCCATCTGGCCAAAAGTTGTGAACCGAATAAAAAGATCCAGGGCTGTCCAAAATGACTCCGGCGTAAAGGGTCGCAAAGAGGTTGTGAATAAACCTGGATTCGGCAATCGAAACCCGGATCCTGTGCGCAAGCCGTGGTATTTGTGGACGAAGTGGACAAGAAAACCGAACCCCTTCGGATGAAGTCCACTTTGTCCACTTCGTTCACAAGGTCCACGGCTTCCAGAAGTGAGAACGCAGAACCCGATCTTGACTGCCGAATCCAAGTTGAAATTTCAAGTGTGGATAACAGATTGTACAGTCTGTCACGCGGAAAGTTGTGGGCGGCATGCAGAAAGAGGGTTTGCGCATGAATGGAACGGCAGACGCACGGCATGAGGGGCGCGTAAACGGCGGGCGGCTTGGCATCGTGGATCTTCACACGCACCCGACGCTGATGTCGTACATGTTCGGAACGAAATTCTGGAAGACGCACCATCCTCCGACATGGTGGTGTCCGTGGTCCATGCGGGTGGATTTGGCGGCGCTCGCCGCGGGCGGCGTGAACGCCTTTCTGTGTTCGACCTATGTGATCGAACGTGAGTTGTTCCGCGACGCGTGGCCGCTGGGAATCGTTACAGCGGCCTATTCCCGCGCCAAGCATATCGCCACGGCGCCGATGGACGAATTGACGCGGGAATATCTTGATTTTGCGGAGGAAATGGCCGAGGCGACGCGGCGGCAGCATGGCGACGTTGTCGAAATTGCGCGAACCTTCGGCGATATGCAGCGTATTATGGGTGAAGGCAAGATGTGTATGCTGCACGCCATCGAAGGCGCCCATCATCTGAACGGCAATATTGAAATGGTGGATGAACTGGCTGCACGCGGCGTATGCCACATGATCATCCCGCATCTGTATCCAAACCCGGCCGGCGGCTGCGTGAACGTCTTTTCAAAATACCGGATCGGCGCGGCCTTCGGTTGTTTCAACCCAAAATATCAGGATGCGTCGGGCCTTACGCCATGGGGACATGAATTGGTCGAAAAACTGCTCGATGTGGGTATTCTGGCCGATCCGACGCACGGAACCCGCCCGTTTCGGAAACAGGTTTTCGACATCGTGCGCGCATATCCCAAGAAACGTCCGCTGATCATGTCCCATGTTTGCATATCCGGCGACGGTCCCACCGAATTCGGCCCGGAGCCGGACGAGATCAAGGCCATTGCCGATACCGGCGGCGTTGTCGGCATCATGATGTTCACCCACCGCGAGGGCAAACGCACGAAAATGTCCGGCGTGGACTACGCCATGAATGCGATTGCGCATCTCGTCCGCCACGGCGGAGAGGATGTCGTCGCCATCGGTTCCGATTTCGATGGAACCTCGGATGTGGCGCACGACATGCGATCGCCGCGAGATTACCAACGTCTGCGTGAAGCGATCCTCCGAAAATACAGCGAAGACCAGGCCGGGAAATTCATGTCCCGAAATGCCGAACGGACATTGCAATACGGCTGGGGAAATGGCGCGGCGGCAGTCGCGGAACACGAAAAGAATACCCGATAAACGGTTGTTAGCCGTCCAAAGGGGCGCTTCGTCACAAGGATCTAATCTCGATGACCGGATTTTGAATGCCTGTTTTTCCTGTCCGGATTGTCATTGGAACCGCGATGGCGCCAACGCCTGCGCCTGCGCGACCTGCCGAAGCGCCGGATGGTTGGGATCGCTTTTCGCCAGAACCTCCGCGCCGGCCTTTATGGCGGGCCACGCCTTGTCCATCCAGGACATGTCCTTGGACAGGATGGCATGGTTCGCAAGCGCGCGAAGCACATGCGCCGTCGCGCCGGGATCGTTCACGGCGTCGCGCCACGATCCGTCGGCTTGTTGCGCAAAGGCATTGAACGGCGCGGGAATGTCCTTGTCCCAATACACGCGCAGCAGGCGTTCCGCCTCGCCGAACAATTCCGCCTTGTCCAGCAAGGCGATCGCTTCCGCGGCCTGCGCCGCGGCGTATTGATCGACCGGCATCGCGAAACAGAAGCCGCCGGCCTGAATGCGTGTCAGCGCGACCCGGAAAAGCGCCTCGCGCTCCGCCGCCGCCGAATCGTTCAGCAAATCGTCCCGGCCTTGATCGAACCAGTCGCCCCAGACATCCACGGCCGCACGATACAACTGCGCTTCGGTCCATGGCGAGGGCGGAGACGGCACGGTCCCGCCCGGAGCGGCAAGCAGGAACGTCATTTCCACGGGGTGTTCCGGCGACAGAGTCAGATGGAAATCCACCGGCCCGTCTTCATGGATGCTCTGATCCTTTTCGCCGCCGGCGTCCACAAAGTATTCCGCGGCGCCGTTCAGTTGGCCGCGTTTCACTTCTTCCAGACTGGCCTCCGTGCCGGGCTGAAAGACCCACACGGCGTTCAAGATCGGATTTTTATCCGAAGCGGACGGATGCGGCGCCACGACGGCCTTGATATACCCGTCGTTGTCCGCATCCACGGCATCGAAACGCAAACACCCCGGCACATGGCGTCCCCATGCGGCAATGGGGTCCACTTCCTGCGCGGGTGTTCCTTCAACCTCGACGATCAAGGGACGAATCCCGCCGCCCGCGTGGAAACTTTCGCAAAATCCCAACACGACCACACGCGATCCTCCCGCAGGAACCGCAAATCGGTATTCAATGGGCACGCCGCCCATACCCGCGCGGATATTCCTGAACGCGGGGTCACAATCGCCCTGCGGGGCCGCCCAACCCGGAAGAGCGGCGACGCCGCCCGTGCAGCCCCATGATTTCATCTTTCGCTCGAACAAAGGGGCCGACAGAACATGCAACACCGGACGCCCGCCGGCCACGCCAATCCGTTCGCTGACGCCCACCGTATCCGGAACGTTCAACCGCAGCGTGGCGGATCTTTCCTCCGAGGATTCGGCTTTCACTACGAGCACATCCACCCCCGCCGGCCAGATTGGCGAGCGATACACACATTGTCTCAATGTGATCGGCCCCGCGCTGGTCGTGGACACAACCGCCGGAATGAAGGCGGCCTCATACCGTTGATCCGTCGCGGCTCCGGCAGGCACGGGATCCAGTTGAACGGAGACCACACCCCAATCCTCATGGATGGCGCCGTCGGGCGCGACAAACGTTGGCGGCATTTCCGGCGTGCCGATAAGCCGTTCCGCCCATGCGCCAATAATCCCGGCCGTTAACATTGCGCATAAAACCGCCATGGCTGTGCGTATCATGGGTAGCCTCCTTTCCCGAAACCGTTCCCACGGCAAATTTTCCCCCATCACCGCATCGTTTTCAACAAATTCAGGATAGGTTCGCGGCGGAGTGAAAAAATCAGGGCCAGTTCGACCATGGGGGCGCACCAACAGGCGGCGCAACCGCGTGGTATGACGATAGAACGGGCCTGTTCCGTGAGATCCGCCGTATTGGGCCGCCCGCGTAAAAAGCGGGCGATATCCGCCTGATGGCAGGCGAGCAGGGTGCCGTCGGGTTCGATGGAACAGGTCAGCACTCCCGCGCTGCACCAAATCGGCGATGGATCCGGCCAGCGCCGCAGGTGCCGAAGTCCCTCGATGCTGTTGCGTATTGGCGCACCGCGCCGTTTCATTTCGATGAGGCGAGAAATGGTTTCGCGGTACGGTTCGACGGGCGGCGCAAGGGGATTGGGCGCAAGTGACGAATCGAGCCATTGCGTCGCCGGCTGAAACATGATCGTGACACCGTGTTCCGCGGCGATTTGGACCGCTTCTTCATGCTCGTTGAAATTGTGCGCGGCGAGCACACATTGCAACGACACGGCGATGCCGGTTTTTCGGCAGGCGTCGATCGCCTCGATTGTCTTGTCGAACGCGCCGCGCCCGCGGACTGCGTCATGGGTCGATCGGCTGCCGTCGAGGCTCAGATTGACGTGATCCACCCATTGCAGATCCGCGATGCGCTGCGGCACGAACCAGCCGTTGGTGCTGAGATAGGTCTGGAAACCCCGATGGTGCGCGTGACGGAGGATCGTTCCGAGATCGGGGCGCATCAGCGGCTCGCCGCCGCCGAAGGTAATCCAGCGCACGCCCATGGCCCACAGGCCGTCAAGCCCGCGCAGAACCTTGTCCGCCGGCCATTCCTCGCGCCGAGCATCGCACGCCCCGCAGTATTTGCATCGCAAATTGCAGCGGAAGGTGATATTCCACTCCGCGAGAAGGATCGCGGGACGTTTTCGCACGCGAATCGCATAACATGCGCGAAGGGCGCGCAATGCATACATTCCCGTTCTGGCAAGCGACGTTGGCATCGGGATTCTCTGCTCCGATCATTTCCGATTGTATCACAAGCGATTCGGGAGCCGGTTGCGCTTTATTACCTTGAAGTCTGGAATCTACAAAAAATAACAAGAAAATTTTGGGCAACTTGCGCAATCAATTGAAGTTCCATGATTTGGCGATTGTGAAACCCGAGAGGTTTTGAGCGATTACGATGACGATGACGAGCACGAGCACGAAGGGAAACTGGGTTGTGGGCAAAGCCCACCTCAGATTGTGAAAGCGGATCAAATAAGGAAGGGCGATCGTTCCCGCGCGCCGCCGGAGTTTGTCTATTTTGGCCTGAAAGGCCGTGAACAGGAAAGCCGAAGGCAACGCCTTGAGTTTCGGACAGTGCAGAATCATCATGATCCCTCATTGCTGTCCAAAATAACTCCAACGCAGAGGCGCCGAGAACGCAAAGGAGCGCAAAGAGGTTGTGAATAAATGACGAAACCCGTGGCGCAGACGGTCGAGTCTGCGCGGATCTATGGCAAAAACGCCCTTTTTGCACAGACTGGACAGTCTGCGCCACGTGACTGGGCTTTTTTTCACAGGCTCGGAGAAGCGTGTTTATAAACGGGAAAAGGAGCGCGTAGTCGCGCTGCTGGAGACGAAATCGCATTCGTCAATTTGAGGTCTATGTCCGCGGGTCGAAAAGTTGTCAAGCGGTAATCTCCACGATTCTCCGCGTTCTTTGCGCCGTTGCGTTGATAATGGACCTTCGGAATTTGGACAAGAGTGATGATCCCTGAAAAGGCGTGACAACCCCTCAATCCCTCGCATACCATTCCAGTAAAACAAAGCCTGTTTCAATGAGGTTTCTACCTACAACCCAGTCGCTATTTGTGCTCGTCAACGTTATCGCATAATCGTAATCCAGGCCGTCACAAAGCATGTTTACAGAGCTTGCCGGGGCAATTGCGCATAACGTATTCTTTTCATGCCGATCGTGGCCGAGGGATACAAAAGACCTTTTGGATGCGCCGGACGGGACAGGCTGTCCGGCCTGTCGTTTCTGAATCGGGAAGAATGAAGGGAAAAGACTGAAATGGTAATGTTTGCGTTGTGCGCAGGAATGATTGCATGGGGTCTTACGATGGCATGGTCCCGAAAGGTTTGGGGGGAAGCCATGCCGAACGACTGGGAAAATCCGCATGTTCTGCAGCGTAATCGCGAGCCTTCGCATGCGACGTTGATCCCGTTTCCGGACGCGGAAGCCGCCTGGAACGCCCCGGACGCATCGCCTTGGAAGATGCCGCTGGGCGGCGACTGGAAATTCAACTGCGTGATGAAACCGGAAGAGGCTCCGGCGGATTTCCATCTTCCGGAAACGGATTTGTCGGAATGGGACACGATCGAAGTGCCCGGCAACTGGCAGATGCAGGGGTACGACCAGACGTTTTACATGAATATCGCGAACATGTGCGAACCCGCCGAACCGCCCTTCACGAATCATGAATACAACCCCGTCGGATCGTACCGCCGCATCTTTGTAATTCCCGAAGCATGGAAAGGCATGCAGGTCTTTCTGCATTTCGCGGGCGTGCAGTCGGCATTCTACGTATGGGTGAACGGGCGCGAGGCGGGTTACAGCCAGGGCAGCATGATGCCGTCGGAATTCAACGTGACGCCGTTTCTCGTCGAGGGCGAAAACGTGCTCGCGGTGCGCGTCTACCGGTGGTGCGACGGCAGTTACATCGAGGATCAGGACATGTGGCGCATGAGCGGCATACACCGCGAGCCGTTCCTGTTTGCCGCGCCGCCGGTCCACATCCGCGATGTGCGCGTGCGTACGACAGTTGACGTCCCGCGCCGGAACGCCACACTCGAAATCGCCGCGGATCTTCGTAACTATTCTGATGAAGCCGCGCACGGTTTGCGCCTCGCATGGGAACTGCGCGACGCATCGGGATTGGTCGCCGCCGCCAAGACCATGGCGGGCGGCGTTGAGTTGGGCGGCAAGGCCTCTTTGATACTTTCCGACATTGCGATGATAAGCGGCGTGCGGTTCTGGTCGGCGGAAGATCCGTATCTCTACACGCTCGCCGTCACGCTGGCGGACGCAAGCGGAACCATCCGCGAAGCGCAACGCTGCCGGGTCGGATTCCGGCAGGTCGAGTTGAAGGACGATCGCCTGTGCGTCAACGGGCAGCCTGTCTGGATCAAGGGAGTGAACCGGCACGAATTCGATCCCGATCGCGGCAAGGCCGTCACGCGCGAAAGCATGATCCAGGACATCCTGCTGATGAAACGGTTCAACCTCAACGCGGTGCGCACGTCGCATTACACGAACGATCCGGCGTGGCTCGATCTGTGCGACGAGTACGGACTCTATGTGCTCGACGAAGCCGATCTCGAATCGCACCATTACTGGGACCGCTTCACGAAGGATCCGGAATGGCGCGAAGCCTTCGTCGAACGGGCCGAACGCATGGTCGAGCGCGATAAAAACCATCCGTGCGTCATTGCATGGTCGCTCGGCAACGAGTCGGGCTATGGTCCGAACCACGACGCCATGACGGACTGGATCCGCGCACACGATCCGACGCGGCCCGTCCACTACAACCCGACACGCGAGCCGCGCTGCACGGACATCGTCTCGCCGATGTATCCGAGCATCGAGGACCTGATTGCCGCAGGCGCGGATCCGGACGATCACCGGCCCGTCATCATGTGCGAATACGCGCATTCGATGGGCAACAGCACCGGCAATCTGCGCGAATACTGGGACGCCATCGAAACGCACAAACGGCTGCAGGGCGGCTTTATCTGGGACTGGGTGGACCAGAGCATCCGCGTTCGCTCGATCGCGGCCACGCCCGATTCGATCAGGCCGGATCGCACGGTCGCCGTCGTCGCGAAACAGGTTGAGGGACGATCGGGCAAGGCCATCGCGGACGGTTACGCGGCGGTCGCTCCCGATCCGGATCTCGACATCACCGGCGACAAATTGACGATCGAAGCGTGGGTCCGTCCCGAAAAGAGCAACTACACGAATCCCTTCATTACGAAGAGCAGCCTTCAATACTTCCTTCGCCAAAAGAACAACGACACCATCGAATTCGGCATTTCCGACAACGCGCTGATTGTGGCCACGGCCAAGACGCCCGTAAATTGGTTCGGCGAATGGCATCATGTGGCGGGCGTGTACAACGGGAAGGAATTGCGTTTGTACGTGGACGGCAAGCGTCTGGCGCGAACCCGGCATCAAGGCACGATAGACCATGCTTCGTGCGCGGTATTCGTCGGACGAGATCCGCGCCAACGCCATACGCTGCGCGGCGCGATTGACGGCGCGCGCATTTACAACCGCGCCCTCGGACCGAAGGAACTCGGCGCGGAAACGCCCGCGAAAGGCGCGGTCCTGTCGCTCGATTTCAACGCCTTCGACGAAAAACCGTTCGAGTGGTTCGCGTACGGCGGCGATTTCGGAGAGATGCCGACCGACGGCATTTTCTGTTGTGACGGATTGATCGCGTCGGACCGAACGCCGCACCCGGCCCTCTGGGAGTACAAGAAGATCCTCGAACCCGTCCGGGTCGCGCTCGTGGACGCCGCGAAACGCGAAGTCGAAATTGAAAACCGCAACCATTTCATCTCGCTGGCGTATCTCGACGCGACATGGGAATTGTGCGCGGACGACCGCGTCATTCAGACGGGCCTTCTGCCGCGTCTCGACACCGCGCCGTGCGCCAAGACGCGCCTGACCGTGCCGTGCCATGGATTCGTGCCGGAACCGGGCGCCGCGTATTGGCTCGTGCTTCGTTTCACGCTGGCGGACCATCAATCCTGGGCCGCGAAAGGGCACGAGGTGGTATGGGCGCAGTTCGAACTGCCCGATAAGGCCCCGGCCGTGCCGCTCGGTCTGGAAGGGCTGCCGAAACTCGCCGTCTCCAAGACACGCGCCGGCATCGCGGTGACTGGATCGGACTTTCGGCTGGTTTTCGACGGCAAGCAAGGCGCGCTGACGTCCTGGCAGCGCCGGGGCGTCGAATCGCTTGAATTCGGGCCGCGATTCGAACCATGGCGCGCTCCGACGGATAACGATGAGTTGTCCGACATGGGCCGCATCTGGCGCAAGGCGGGACTTCACGCGCTCGTACACGAGGCCGTCGGATTCGATGTGCAACAGTCCGATCCGCGCAAGGTTGTCGTGACGGCGCACATCGTATCCCGCGCCGCCAAAGGCGATGCGGTCTTCGATCAAGCGTATATGTACACGATATACGGTTCCGGCGAAGTTCTTTTCGAGTGCGCCGTGACGCCCGGCGGCGACATCCCGCACGTGCCGAAACTGGGATTCGCATGGCGGCTGCCCGCCGCGTTCGACACGTTCACATGGTATGGCCGCGGCCCGCACGAAACCTATCCCGACCGAAAACTCGGCGCGATGATCGGTGTCTACCGCGAAAAAGTCCGCATCGAAAACATGCCCTACGTCATGCCGCAGGATTACGGCAACAAAACCGAAGTCCGCTGGGCCGCATTGACCGACCGGCACGGAACCGGTGTCGTTGTAATTCCGGGAGTTCCGGAATTACAGGCCAGCGCGCATCCCTTCGATACGCGGACGTTGGAGGAATCGCAGCAGGCATTCACGCTCGAAGCGAAACCTTACATCGTGCTGCATACCGATTTTGCCGTCTGTGGACTCGGCAACGGCAGTTGCGGTCCCGGCACACTCCCGAAATATCTTGTCCATCCACGACCCGCCACGTACCGCCTGCTCCTTCGCCCCATCACGCCCGGCGAATCGCCGATGCAATTCGCGCGGCAATCTTTTCTCATGGATGCGAAAGACCGCTGAATTTGTACGGGAAATTTGAAAGATTCCGGCCCGTTGTGCTATATAAAAGGCGCGGTCGGCGCTTCGAACATGTCCTTTCCCGCACGCAAAAAATATGGCCAAACCCCTGATACTTGTCACCAATGACGATGGCATTCGAGCACCTTCGCTCGAAGCGCTTGCGTGCGCCCTGGAAGACGTGGGCGAGGTTCATGTGTATGCGCCCGACCGGCAGCAGAGCGCGGTGGGCCATGGCGTGTCGCTGCACCGTCCGTTGCGCGTGGCGCCGCTGGAAGGCCGCGATCGTTGGTTCATGGTGGACGGCACGCCGACGGATTGCGTCATGCTGGCCGTGCGCGATCTGCTGGGCCGGCGACCGGACTTGGTCGTGTCGGGCATCAATCCCGGCGCGAATCTCGGCGACGACGTGACGTATTCGGGCACGGTGGCCGGGGCCTACGAAGGCATGCTGCTCGGTGTTCCGTCGTTTGCGATATCGAACGTGAGTTACACGCCGAAGCATTTCGAGCCGGCGGGCCGGTTCGCGGCGAAGTTGGCGCGGCATGTTCTCGATCACGGGTTGCCGCCGGATACGATGCTGAACGTGAACGTGCCGGACGTGCCCTACGAGGACTTTGCGGGCGTGTCCATCACGCGGATGGGACGCCGGCATTACAACGACGAAATCGTGCGGCGGCTGGACCCGCGCGGCGGCAAGTATTTTTGGATAGGCGGCGCGGAACCGAGCCATATCGCGGAACCGGGCACGGATTTCGAGGCCATCGAAAACCGCCGGATCAGCGTAACCCCGCTGCACCGGGATTTGACGAATCACGCGGCGTTGTCGCGTTTGGCGGAACAACCAATCGCCCTGTAGGTGCGTCCGGAAGAGTTTCCGGCGCGTGGGCGGGCAAGGAGCAGGAAAACGATGTGTGGAATAGTCGGGTACATTGGAGACAAAAACGCGGTTGAAATCATCATGAGCGGCCTGCACCGCCTCGAATACCGGGGCTACGACTCCGCGGGCGTCGTGGTGGTCAAGGACGGCAAACTCGATTGCGTCAAGAGCGTCGGCAAACTCGTCGCCATGGACAAGAAACTCGAAGAGGTGGGGCTGTCGGGCGTTCTCGGGATCGGCCATACGCGTTGGGCGACGCATGGCGTGCCGAGCGAGGTCAATTCGCACCCGCACTTCGATATGCAGCAGGAAATCGCCGTCGTCCACAACGGCATCATCGAAAACTACCAGGAACTGCGCGCACAACTGACCGCGGAAGGCGTTACGTTCCGCAGCCAGACCGACACCGAGACCATCGCGCACCTCGTCCGCAAGTATTACCAGGGTAATCTGTTCGAGGCGGTCAAGCGCGCCCTGCACGACGTCGAGGGCGCGTATGCGATCGGCGTGGTCTGCAAGGACAACCCGGACGTACTTGTCGCCGCGCGGCATGGCAGCCCGCTGATCGTTGGGCTTGGCGACCATGAAGCATACATCGCGTCCGACGTGCCCGCCATCATGAAATACACACGCAAGGTCCTCTACATTGACAACGGCCAAGTCTGCGAAATCCGGCGCGACAGCTACAAAATCGAAGACATTCACGGCGTGCCGGTCCATCTCGAAGTCAAGACGGTTGATTGGGACGATGCGGCGGCGGAGAAGGAAGGCTATCCGCATTTCATGCTCAAGGAAATCTTCCAGCAGCCGGAAGTGATCCGCAACACGCTGCGCGGGCGCGTCCACGAAGGTTCGGACGAGGTCCAACTCGCCGATATGAAACTCGACTTGCAGGAACTCAAGGACTGTAAAAAGATCGTTATCGTGTCATGCGGCACGGCGTGGCACGCGGGCCTTGTCGGCAAATACCTCATCGAGAAATTCGCGCAAGTGCCGGTCGAGGTGGATATTGCGTCCGAGTATCGCTACCGCGATCCCATCGTCTACCCGAATACGATTGTGATCCCCGTGACGCAATCCGGCGAAACCGCCGACACGCTCGAAGCCATCCGCATCGCCAAACGCAAAGGCGCGAAGGTCGTTTCGATCGTAAATGTCGTCGGTTCCAGTATCGCGCGCGAATCGCACGGCGTTATCTACACGCAGGCCGGACCGGAGATCGGCGTCGCCTCGACCAAAGCGTACACGTCGCAAATCACCGCGTTCTCGTTGTTCACGATTTACCTCGCGGAAATCCGCGGAACGTTGAGCAAGGCCGAGGCCCGCGGGATGATCGAGCACCTCCGTGCGATTCCGGACAAAATCCAATGGGTGCTCGACAATCACGAAACCGTCAAGAACTGCGCGAAGGATCCGAAGTACCGCGACGCGCAGAGCGCGCTGTTCCTTGGCCGCAACTACAACTTCCCCAGCGCGCTGGAAGGCGCATTGAAACTGAAAGAGATCAGTTACATCCACGCCGAAGGCTACGGCGCCGGCGAAATGAAACACGGTCCGATCGCGCTCGTTACGGATCAACTCCCGGTCGTCTGCATCGCCCCGCAAAGCGCAACCTACGATAAGATGGTATCGAACATCCAAGAAATCCGCGCCCGCAGCGGCATCGTGCTGTCCGTCGCGACCGTCGGCGACGAAGGCATCAAGAAACACAGCGCCGATGTCATCTACATTCCCGAATGCTATGAGCCGTTCAGCCCGATCGTCGTCGCGGTGCCGCTGCAACTCCTCGCGTACTACATCGCGACCAATCGCGGCTGCGACGTGGACCAGCCCCGCAACCTCGCGAAAAGTGTCACCGTCGAATAACCTTCGTTTTCGTGTATCTCCCAGCCCGCGCCGGAACCCCAACAAGAATCCGGCGCGGGCGTTTCATCCTGGATTCGACAGTCAAGATCGGATTCTACGTGCTATCCTCTGGATGTCGTGGACCTTGTGGACGAAATGGACAAGAAAATCAATCCCCTTACGGGTGAAGTCCACTGGGTCCACAATGTCCATCTCGTCCATGGTTTGGTCGAAAGAGCCGCGTTCAACTGCCGATTTTAGGTTCATTGCGTAATTCTGGATTTGGCAATCGAAATCCGAATCCGGCGGCTGAATCCAGGAAAAAACCTTCTAGTGAGATCGTATGAAGAACGCCTTGCTGGAAAAACGAAAATTTGGTTGATCCGGACGGCAATCAACGCGGCGGCGCTTCCGCCTCGGCGTCCGCCGCGGTCGTATCCACGTTTTCGGCCGGCGATACGGCGGATTTTTCCTGGGTTGTATTTCGTTTTTCGGTCTTGGCTTCGGAAACGGGTGCGGGTTCGGCGGGGCGGTCCGGGTCTTGGACGGTGAACAGGAAGGCCCGGGATTCGATGCTCGTGCGCCCGTCCAACGCGCCCCAATGCAGGGCATAGGTTCCGGGGATCAGATTATCCGCCAATCGTATTTCCACGAGAACCCGCTCCGGTTCGTCAATGGGCAACGCCTCGACGGGGCTGTTGGATTCCGCCGCCCACACATCGAATCCGCCTTCCGGTCCGGTTGCTTTCACGTGGCGCAAACGCGCCAGCCGAAGGTCGTAGGCGGGCATTTTGTGGCAGATGACCAGCGGTTTCGGCTGGTCGGTCGTTGTGATGGTCGCCACGACGCGCATCGCATACACCGGGCCTGTTTCGGTGGCAAAAGGTTTTGGTTCGCCGGGGGTCATTGCGCGAAAATGATAGTTCTCGACCAGGTACGCGCCCGCGCCCCGGGGAAGCGGCCACAAGGCGACCGTCTGCGCTGTTACGCTCAGCCCCGTCCCGTTTTCCAGGGCGAGATAGCCGGACGTGTATCCGTCTTTAACGAGCCGGATGCCGGCGATTCCCCGTGGCGCCGTCAAGTCGTACCGGCCGAGCGCGTTGGTGATCGTTTGGGCGTCCGCGGCATCCGCGATTACGGCAACGCCGGGCAGTGGAGTGCCCTGGACATCAGTCACCATGCCGGAAATCATTGTGCGATCACAGCCTGCGCCCAAGATGGGCAGCAGGAAGGAAACGGCGCACAGCACAAGCCATCCGCGGTCTGCGCCACGCCGAAAAGCACATGCCGGACATCGAATGCCGGGCCATGAACGCGGAACTTTCATCGCTGTGCGTTAGAACCTCGCCATGTATTGGGCGCTGATTGCGGCGCTGGCCATCGAATCCCGTGGACACACGTCCTGTTCGACGATATACCATTTCGTGCCGGCGGCGGACGCCGCCGCGAAAATTTCACGCCAATCGAGAATCCCGTTGCCCATTTCCGTGAATGCGCGCGATTTGATGTCGAGCATGTCTTTGACATGCAGCAGCGGGCAGCGCCCGCCATACCGCGAAATGAGACTCGCGGGGTTCAGTCCCGCGTAGCGGACCCAAAACGTGTCTATCTGCGCCGAAAGGTTTTCCGGGCTTGCGGACGCCATGAGGATATCAAAGGGGTACTCGTCTCCGATACGCTCGAACTCATGGGCGTGATTGTGGTAATTGAGAATAATGCCCGCTTCGCGCAGCCGCGCGCCGCTGGCGTCGAGCGCCCGGCCGCAGGCTTGCCAGCCTTGTTTGTCGGGCGTCAACGCCCGATCGATGCCGCCGATGGCCACATACTTGACGCCCAGCGTATTGGCGAGTTCGACCACGGCGGGCGTGTTCTTCACGACGTCCTCATAGCCGGTATGCACGCTCATCGCCTTCAGGTGCGCGGCGTCGAGTAATTTTTTGAATTCGACCGCGGCCAGCCCATGGGTGCCGGCCACCTCGACATGCTTATAACCGGCTTCGCGGATTTTCTGGAGCGCGGCGGCCACGTCCTTTTCGAGATAATCGCGAACGGTGTACAACTGCAACGCATAATGTAGATTGCCCATCGCCGCCGGCCTTTCCCGGTTACCCGTTTGCGCGGCACGCATCGCACGGCCGAAGCATGCCGCAGCGCCTTTCACATTACCACCACGGCTAATCGAATTCCAGTTGCGGCAATCGCTCCCTCATGCGCCGAAGGGCTTCATCGAGCCGGTCTTCCTTGACCGTCAGCGAAAACCGCACGTAACCCTCGCCGTTCACTCCGTAGGCCGCGCCGGGGGCGGTCACCACCGCGCAGCGTTCCAGCAGGAACTCGCAAAACGACGCGGATGTGTGGCCCTTCGGCACGGGAACCCACAGGTAAAACGTTCCCTTCGGAGGTTCATAGCGCCAGCCCAGCGCGCGCAGCACGGCCAGCATCCGTTCACGGCGGGCCTGGTAAATGCCGACCATTTGTTCGGTGAACGCATCGCAATGATCCAGCGCCTCGATGCCCGCATACTGGATGGCGTTGAAGATGCCCGAATCGGTGTTCGACTTGACCTTGGCGATCGCGCCGACGATGTCCGGATTGCCGCAGGCCATGCCGATGCGCCAGCCCGTCATGTTGAACGGTTTCGACAACGAATTCAGTTCAATGCCGACGTCTTTCGCTCCTTCCGCACGGAGAAAACTCAGGCGGTCCACGCCGAAAACCACCTCGCTGTAAGGATTGTCGTAACAGATGGCGATATCGTAACTTTTCGCGAACGCGACCAATTCGTCGAGAAACGCGCGCGTCGCCACCGCGCCCGTCGGATTGTTCGGATAATTCAGGTAAAACGCGGACGCTTTCCGGGCCACCTCGGACGGAATCTCATCGAGTTTCGGCAGAAAGCCGTTTTCCGCGCGCATCGCGACGGGATAGGGTTCCGCGCCGGCAAACCAGATGCTCGGCTTGTAGCCCGGATAACCCGGATCCGTCACCAGCACGGTGTCGCCCTCGTTGAGCATGCCCAGCGCGAAATGATGGCAGCCTTCCTTCGATCCGATCAGGGCCACGATCTCTTTTCCGGGATCGAGTGAGACATCGTAACGCCGCCCATACCACCGGGCCACCGCCTCGCGAAACGCCAGCATGCCCCATTCCTCGTCCGTGGGGTAACGATGATTTTCCGGATCGCGCGCGGCCCGCGCGAGCGCTTCGACCACGCGATCCGGCGTCGGGTCCACCGGATCGCCGATCGCCAGGCTGATTACATCAATTCCTTGCGCCCGCGCCGCGTTGATCTTGTTGCGCAACGTCATGAACAAATACGGAGGCACTTTTTCCAAACGCTTCGCCGTGTGCATGCCAAATCCTTCTCCTTGATTTTCTATCCCCAAAATCCGCTACTGGCCGCGCCCGGGCCATTCAGGCAGTGCGTTCAAACGGGCACGGTTTTTCCTTCTTCGGCCGATCGGTAGAGCGCGTCAATCGCCGCCATATTGGCCACGGCGTCGTCCGGAGTCCAGCGTGGCGGCTGATGCGTCTTGTAACTGCGAATGAAGTCTTCGACTTCGAGGTGATAACAGTTGGCACCGGGCGTCTCGACGATTTCCTCGTGCCCGCCGCGCCAGACGAAAAAGCGGGCCTTGTCCTCGCCCGGAAACCACGGCGAAGGAATATGGATCATGCCTTCCGTTCCGACGATATCGGCGTTGCTCCGGGCATGGTTTTCGATACTGCACTCGAATTGCGCCAGCACGCCCCCGGGAAACACAAGCTGGCCCATGAGCGTATCGTCCACGCTGGTGCGGCGGCTTACCGCCTGCGCCTGTACGGGTTCGCACCCCGCGATGCGCCGCGCAAGGTTCACACAGTAACATCCGACGTCCATCAGGGCGCCGCCCGCCAACGGCGCCGACGCGCGGATATTCGTCTCCCGATCGCTCAACCGGAAGGTGAAGCAGCTCCGCATGGATACCAGTTCGCCAATCGCGCCCGCGGCAATCCGCGCCAGAATTTCATCATACATCGGATGGAACCGGTACATGAAGGCTTCCGCCAGAAGCACTCCCTTTCGTTTGGCGGCCGCCGCCATCTCGCGCGCTTGTTGCGCATTGATCGCAAAAGGTTTTTCGCACAGAACCGGAATGCCCGCTTCGATGGCCTTGATGGTCCACTCGGCGTGCATGCTGTTCGGCAGCGGATTGTAGAGAACGTCTATCTCACGCGACTGAATCAGATCGTCATACGAACCGAACGCGCGTGGAATCCCGTGCTCCTTGGCCCACTCGGAAGCGCGTGTCCAATTGCGGCTTGCCACGGCCTGGACGCAACTTGATACGCCCATGCCGATACCGCGCATCAACGCCCTTCCGATACGAGCCGTGCTCAGAATACCCCATCGCACCGGAGTTGCCATGGTTCTCTCTCCACCAACGCATCACCCATGGCGGCGCCGGGATCAACACCGCCATCAGGGAACGATCGTTGCCTTCTTGATATAGTCCATGTTCGGGAACTGCGAGGACAGATACGCGTTGCCATGCAATTCGATTGCTTGTTGCTGCGGCATCTCGCCATATTGCGACGTAATCGCTTTGACCACGTCCATGCCTTCGACGACTTTCCCGAAGGGGGCGAAACCCATACCGTCCAGGCGCGCGTTGTCAACCAGGTTGATGAACAACTGCGTTGTGCGCGTGTTGGGACCGGCGGTTGCGAATGTAATCGTGCCCATGGCATTGCTTTGTTTGACGGGATCGTCCTTCAGATTTTGCGAACGCCATTTCGCGCTGACCTGCGGGTCCGCCGCCAGGCCGAACTGCACTACAAAATTCGGCACCACCCGGAAAAAACGGGCCTCGTCATAAAACCCTTCCTTCACCAACTGCTCGAACCGGGCCGCGCCCAGCGGCGCCCAGTCCCTGTGAACCTCGACCACAAAATTACCGTTTGAACACTCGAACTTTACCTTGAACACATTCGGATCCGCCGCCTTCGCGCTTTCGGCCGGCTTGGCGGGGTCCGCCGGCTTGGGCGCTGGGGTTGGTTGGGCCTGGGCCGTTTCCACCGGCGGCGTCTCCGCGGGCACCTTGCCGGTCGCTTCCTGATCCAGGCGTTTTTGTACCTGTGCCGCCTTTTCCAGTGTGCTCGCGGTCAATCGTTCGGGCAGGATCAGTTGCCAGGCGGCCACGCCCGCCAGGATCAGAACCGCCACCGCTATCGCAACGACTTTACGTTTCATGATTCACGTCTCCTGAAGTGGTTCAACTGCAATGGCTCAATCAAGGAAACTCAAATCCCGTTTTTTCCAACGGGCAATTATTATGCCCGGCAAACCGAAACGATGCAAACGGCCGTAGCCGCCATTATCATTGCCACCGCATTCTGGCCGTCCACCACGAACAATCTGGAAATCGGTAGAATAGGCAGGGTGGAATAACGATGGTACCGGGGCAGGGACTTGAACCCTGGACCCCTGGATCCACAATCCAGTGCTCTAACCAACTGAGCTACCCCGGCCCGTGTCGGAATGGCCGCACCGGCTTTCCCGCGTTGGGAAACTTCGGAGGAAAAACCGTGGTCAAATTGACGGATTCTTCGGCATCCATCCGCGGCGCGTGGATATCGCCACCAAAGAATGGCTACTCTTGACGACGGTTTTACGGCTCACGGCCACGATATAAAGTATAGCGGAGCGTCCGGACGGAACGCAAATGGCGCGTGGAACGGGTAACGCGCGGAGAGGGAGGATCGCGGTTATGCGGATAATGCCGGTGTTATGGATCGTGTGTCTTGCCGCCTGGTGTGCGCATGCGGGCGATTCGTGGAAACTTCCGCTGGAGGAAAAGGAGCGGATACTCGAACGGAACAATGTCGAGCGGCACAACATCCTCGGGCTGTATCCGTCGCAGGTGGAAGTGCCGCTGGACGGCGGACCGGTGGACCAGTCCACGCGGGGCAACAGCAATATCGCGCACGCGGTGTGCTGGACGGCGAATTACCTGAGCGGCGCGTCGTACCGGTATGCGTTTCTCAAAAAATCGGGCGCGCCCGCGGAAGACATCGCGAAAGCGAAGGCGCGGGCGGACGAACTTTTCGAATCCATCTACCGCTGCCAGCTTGTGACGGGTGTCCGGGGGCTGCAAGCGCGCGGATACGCCTTGGGACATGGCGAATCCTATGAGGAGCGCGGCATCGAACGGTTGAACGACTCGTGGCAGCAGGGCGCGGGCGAGTACTCGAACTTGCGCTGGCGGGGCAGCCCGAGCCATCACAATTACAGTGCGTCGGCGCGCGGCCTTGGTAACTATTACGATCTTGCGGCGGAGGGCGTGCAAAAGGATCGCTGCCGCGAGGCGATTGACGCGCTGGTCGGGTATTGGGTGGACAACGATCTCAAGATCTGGCACATAGACCGGGTACACCATACGCCCATTCTCGGATTCCACGACGGCAAGACGCTGAACACACGGATTCTCATGGCGATAAGCGCGGCGAAGATCGCGCATCATGCCACGGGCGATCCGAAATACCAGGCCATGTATGAACGCCTCATCGAGAAGTTTCATGTGCGCGGACTCGCGAGTTTCAAGACGGAGAAGGACCACGACGACGCCGAGCATTGCCTGTGCCATCTCGAAAACCTCTTTCGCATCGAGACGGACCCGGAGTTGCTGGCCGCGTACCGCGCCGTGCTCGAAGGCATCTGGGCCAATCACAAGGACGACGCGCAATCGCTCTTCACCTACATCTATCTGAGTCTCGCGCCGAACGCGCCGGACCGCGACAAAGCGCTCAAGGAAGCGTTGTACACGTTGCAAACCTATCCCACCGAGACTATCTTCGAGCCGAGAATGAACAGTCTGCGTCCAGACTTGAAGCCGCCGTATCCGATGTATGCCGCCGTGTGGGACAACGAATACATCTGGAAGGGGCATCTGCTGAACAAGGACGGCTGGCTGAGCCGGATTGTGATGGGCGTGGCTGTTCCGGCGGAAGATCCGGTGGTCCTTTACGCTTTCGACACGAACGGCGATTTGTACCAATCGCGTGACGGCGCGGCCACGGCGGCGGGCTGGCATCCCATAGACGCGGGTATCGGATCACCGGTGCGGGCGCTGGCGGCGGGTCCGCGCGTGCGCTGGATATACGTGGCGTGCGACGACGGATTCCGCGTTTCAACAACGGGCGGCTACACGTGGCGCCGTCTCGAAGTGCCCGAGGACGGCGGCAAGGCGGTTGGCGTGCGGATCGAACCCGGTGAACCGAACGCCTTATACGCGATTCGTGAAAAAGCGATCTACCGAAATGTCTTTGCCAAGGAAAAGGATCTAGGTCAGACGTGGGAAAAAGTGTCGAAAGCGCCGAAGATTCGCGAAGGAGAATGGCGTTTCAAACCGGACGCGGGCGGAGTGCTCAAGAGCGACGACGGCGGCAAGACGTGGCAACTCAAGGCGGACGGCCTGTCCATTCCCCGCGCGGCGACCGTTTTCACGCCAGAAAACACGGACTGGGTGTTCGCGGGCACGCCCGCCGGATTGTACCTGTCGAAGGACGGCGGCGAACATTGGGAAGACGGGCATCTCGTCCTGCAATTCATCAAGAACACCCGGCGCGACCTCGGCGGCGCGGCCTTCATAGACGCCTACTGGCGCGCCCGCTACCACGGTTTCATTGACGACGCCACCGCGCGCGCGCCGATGCCGTAGCGGTTGCAACGTTCATGATTGCCAGCCGTATTCGTAGCCGGTTTCGTACAGGGCGATGATGTTTTCCGGCGGCGAAACGGACTGGATATTGTGGCACGGGGCGAGGATGTAGCCGCCGCCCGCGCCGAGAATGCGGTAGTTGTCGAGCACTTCCTGCCGGACTTCCTCGGCCGTTCCAAACGGCAGCGTGTACTGGTTGTCCACGCCGCCGTGAAAGACGAGTTGATCGCCGAAGTCGCGTTTGAGACCTTCGCGATCCATGCCGCGGCACCGCCATTGAATCGGGTTCAAGACCTGCATGCCCATTTCAATCAATTCGGGAATGACCTCGCGGAACGACCCGTCCGAATGCGTGAACACAAACGAACCGTTCTGCCTTGTAAGATCCATCATGCGTTTCATGCCGGGAAACACGAATTTGCGCAGCGTTTCCGGCGCGTACATGAGCCCGTCCTGCGCGCCGAGGTCTTCCGCTACATACGTGATGGACACCTGGCCGGGAATCGTTTCAAAAATCCGCAGCGTGCTTTGGTAGGCAATCTCGAAAATCTTGCCGATGCAGTAGTGTGCGATATCGGGATGTTCGAGGAAATCCATGAACGCCTGATGGTCGCCGCGCAGGAACTTGTACTGGTAGACCGGTTCCGAGCCGCCGCCGCGGATGATGCGATGTTCATTGCCGCGAACCTGTTCCGGCAGTTCCGAGTAATCCCAGTCGTCCGGATTCGGCCACCGGTAGTTCGCTTCGATTTCCTCGACCGAATTGAACCGCGCGAGCGGGGCCGTTATTGCCTCTTGGTATGCGCCCGTGCCGTAATCCACCGTCGTGTGCCCGACCCCCCAGATGTCTTTGCCCGGTTCCGGCGGCGGTCCGATGTAACGCCCGCCGACGCCCATCGGCGGATCGATGTGCAGACGTTCGATGACGGTGTTCCAGTCGCAACCCATGTGCGCCTGTAACCGTTCCGCCGCCTCCGGCGTAATCCATATATCCATCGGCACGCGATCCGGCGTCTGGCGGTTCAATACGGCCAGCCACCGTTCGCGCGCATTCATCGTTTCCTTGGGCATCGCGTCTCCTCCCGTTCCGGCGTCATTATCCCCAAGGCGGGCCTGGTCCACAACTTGGCCTATTGTTCCAAAAGCCTCACGTAAGGCAGGAGGGTAATCGTCCTCCCTGCTATCTTCTCAAACGTCTGTCGCCGTATGGCGTAAACCTGGATTCGGCAATCGAAACCCGCGTCCTATGCACAGGCCGTGGACATCGTGGACCTTGTGGACGAAGCAAACAAGAAAACCTATCTTTCGGGTGAATTCCGCTTTGTCAACGAAATTTACGGCGTCCGGAAATGAGAACGTAGAACCCGATCTTGATGGCCGAATCAAGGTTCAAACGGCCGAAAAGCGAGTCCGTCCGCCTTGTTGAATGGGCGCGGTTTGCCAAGCCCCCCTGCGGGGTGATAGCATGCTGGCGGCATAGGAGCGGTTTACTTCCCGCATGGACATCGCGCGGGTTCGTGGCTTTTTCGGGGATCGGCATGACGGAAAACGAAACAGAAGACTGGGGCCGGCCTTTTCGCAAGGCGATCGGCGTGTTCGTCGTTCTGCTGGTGCTGGCGATGTTTCCCTTCAGCGAAGATCCGACCGGCGACATCAAATACCTAATCGCCAGTTGGGGGTCCGCCCTGTTGCTGGCGTCATGGCTTTTCGGCGTGGCGCGTTACGGGTGGCCCGTGCGGCGTCCCACGATCTTTTTGGAAGTCCTTTTCCTGTTTCTCGTCTTGCATGGGGCGGCCAGTCTCTTGTCCTCGTTCCCGTTGAACAGTTTGGCGGAACTGGGGAAACTTTGGTATTGGTTCGTCCTGTATTTGGTGGCCAGCCAAGTATACACCAATGAACATCAAATCCGGCGGTTGATGCTGGCCGTGTGCGGAGCGGTGGCGGCCGCCTCGTTCTACGGTTTGATCATTCAGCAATTCGGGTACGACACGTTTCCGTGGAGCGACGTGACCGGCGATGTTTACACCAATCTGCCCGCCACCTTCGGCAATCCGAATTTCGCCGCGCACACGCTTATCCTCGCGGTAATCATGGCGGTATATCTGGCATCGGAACGGCGCATGGTTGCATGCCTTGGATTTGCGGGGCTTTTCCTGGTTCATTTGCGGTTCACGGGGCAGCGGGCGGGTTGGATCGCGCTTGCGGCGGCGATCCTGCTTCTGGTTGTCCACGCAGGGGTGCGCCGCCGCATTCAGCGGCCGGTCCGGGCGGCCGTGGCGGCGACACTGATTACCGGCCTGCTGGGTTTGTTGGGTTTCGCAGCGGCCATGGGCCTCAGCCAGGTAAAAACAGGCAGCGCCTATCCGCTCGATTTGTCCCTGCTTATTCGTTACAAATCCTACACCAGCGCGGCGGCGATGATCCTTCGCCATCCGGTGCTGGGATGGGGCACAGGCAATTACCGGATCGAGTATCCGCCGTTCTGGACTCCATACGAGCAACGCTGGTTTGGCGAGGAACAGCGGCTCAATGCGCATGTCCACAACGATTTGCTCGAATTTGCCGCTGATGCGGGCTTGCCCGCGGCCGGTCTTTACCTGGCATTCCTCGTGCTCGGCATCGGCTACGGTTTGTACATGGCCGCGACGTTCAAGGATCCGTTGAAACGGCGCCTGGGCATGGCGTTTGCCGCGGTGTTCACGGCCTTTCTGGTGGACGGCTTGTTCGGATTCAATGTCCAGGTGCCCGTTTCCGCGGCGCTCCTGTTTTTAATGGCCGGCGCGATGGAAGGTTTTTGGAACACCCACGCGCCGGCATCGGCGGCGCCGCGTCGTTTGCCGAAGGTATTGCACGAACGATGGAAACTGGCCGCGCTGGCGGTATCCATCCTGTATGCCGGTGTGCAAACCGGATCGTTCACGGCCCAGATTTTTTACCAGGACGCGCTCGGACTGACTGCGGCGGAGCAGTACGAGCGGGCGGACACGGCGCTCAAATGGGCCGAACGCCTGGCCCCGTGGCAGGCGCGTTACGCGCGGCAGCGCGGGGTCGTGGCCATGGCCCAACGGGACTGGAATGCGGCGATTGGCCATTTCAACCGCGCGTTGCGGCGCAATCCCAATTACATCATGACGCTGGTGGTCCTGTCGCGGGCGCAGATGAGCCTCGCGCTGATCGATGCAGCCCACAAACCCGCACCCGACGACGCCTCCCTGGCCGCTCTGGACAAAGCGGAGGAAACCGCACGGCAGGCGCTGAAACTCTGCCCAATGCTGCCGCATACCGAAGAAGTCCTTGGGCGAATCGCGTCGAGCCGGGCCATATTTCTAAGCGCCATGCCAGGCGCCGGCGAGGATCGCGTCCGGCAGGAATGGCGGAACGCGGAAAACCACCTGCTCAGGGCTGTTCAATACGGCGCACGCAACAGCAGCGAAACCTACCGTCAACTCGCCCAAGTGCGCATGGCGCTGCATGACGACGAAGGCGCCGAACGGGCCATCGTGCGCGCCACACAGGCGGATCCGGCCGACGACGCCAACTGGCCCGTCTTTTACGGGTTTGCGTGCAACGCCAAACGATATGATCGTTTCAGCAAGGCGCTCGACTGGCGTATCGCCCGGCTGGCGGAAAAAGATCCGCCCGACAACGCCAATCTCGCCACCGCATATTTATGGAAAGCCAGCATCGCCTACGATGTCCGGAAAGATCCCGATGCCGCCGAACAGGCCTACCGCAATGCCGTCACGACATTGCCCGGCCGCGCGGATTCATGGAGCGCTTATGCCCGCTTCGCCGAAATGGCGCAGCGGCGGGACTCTTTCAAACAGTTTCTGATTGATTCGGCGGCCAACATGGCGGCGAACAACGGCAAATCCCTGCCGCATGTTGCCGCGCTGGCGAAAGTATGGCGCGAAGGATCCGGCGCGCTCGTGGATGCAAGCGTGAGCCTGCTGAACATCGTGCAGGGCAAGGTGACCGTGCCGGGATATACCGCCGCCGGTCTTGATATGCGCTGGGCCATTCTGATGCTGCTCGAAGAAATCCGGTCTCATCCGCCGCAATCGAACGAGGATGCCGGCATCGCCCTGCTGCACCTCGGAATGGTCTGCGCCGCGATTCAGGCGCCGGATCTGGCCGACCAGTTTTTTCCGGCCGCGATGCCGTGGCTGCCGGTGGACCTCCAGCCCGTTTGCGCGCAGCACTGGGCCGATGTATTGCTTGTTTTGGGACGTCCAATCGAAGCCGCCGCACTTCTTCAGGACGCAAGCGGACGCTTTCCCCAGGACATGGACGTAAAACTGGCGTTTGCCCGCTCGCTCGTAAAGGTGAACCGGCTCGAAGAGGCCCGCGCGCAATACGAAGCCATTACCGGATCGGATACCGCCGACGAGCGCGTGAGGAAAATCGCCGCGGACGAACTGGACAAAATCCGGTGACCGGGGCGGGATTATTCGGCGATTTTACCCGCCAGCCAGGCAAGATTCTCCGCGAAATTGACCACGGTTTCAATCCCTTCCGCGTCCTGCTCGACGTCGCCCTTCTTCGTGCCGAAGGCGATGTTCCAATACGTCGAACCGGCCACGATCATGCCGGCGATCGTGTACCAGTAGACCAACTGGGCATAGGTGAAATTCTGGCCCGCGCGCCGCGCCACCACGATCGGTCCGCCCAGTTTGCGGTGGAACAAATTCCCGTTGAAACGCGAAATGTAGCCCGCGCGATCCAGTAAAGACATCAACTGCGGCGTCGCCGAACCAAAGTACACCGGCGAACCGAGCACGATGATCTCCGCTTCGAGCATCTTTTCGAAGACGCCGTGAAAATCGTCCGTCTTGATGGCGCACGCCTTGTCCTTGTTGCGCGCGCACGTGCCGCAGGCCGTGCAGGGTTGAATCGTTTTGTCCGCCAGGCGCACCAGTTCGCACCCGACGCCCCGCGCCTCAAGCGTCTCCTGGCATTTGCGCAACAGGATTTCCGTGTTGCCGTTCATACGCGGACTGCCGCAAATCAATATCGCCTTCATGCCGAATCCCTCCGGTATACCACGCCAAACAAATCCTCCGGAAGGCCGCGCCCTCCGGAGGAAAAATGGTAATGCTCCGCACGATACTATTACAACTCGTCCTGCATGACCTGGATTTCCTTGCTGATGCGTTCGGAATTCTCCCATTTCCGGTCCTGCCAGAAATTGAGGGCGTTGTGTGCATCCTCGGACATGTCGCGCAGGTTGACGATCGTGGGGGACACGAAAATCAGCAAATGGGAATTGCCGGCTTTCGACGTGCGGCTGCGGAACGGAATGCCGATGAGCGGTAACGATCCGACAATTGGCACCCGCGTTTCCGAACGCGTCACCGTCCGGCTGGAAAGCCCGCCGATGACCAGGGTCTGGCCATCGGGAACAAGCACGACGCCTGTTTGCGAACGCGTCGCGAACACGGGCATGTCCACCCCGCGCACATCCTGGGTCAAAATGCGGTCGCTCACGGCCAACTGCGTAATCGTCAACTGAATCGTGTTGCCCACGATGAGCGGCTGCAATTTCAAGTTGACGCCCACGTCCTGCCAGGTTACGGCCAGTTGGCTCGCGCCCAACACATTGTAGGCGACATTTTGAAACGGGACCTGTTCGCCGGCATGAATCTCGGCGATGCCGTTGTTGACGACCAGCAGTTCCGGCTTGGAGATGAGGTCCCCGTCCGCCTTCTGTTCAATGCCGCGGAACACCCCGTCAATCGTCCCGTAATTGGATTTCACGATGCTGAACACCAAGCCGCCGCCCGCCTGCGTCTGGATGTTGTTGGCGGGATTGTTGTCCTGATCCGGACGCAACATCCGGGGCTTGTCGGTTGCCGAAAATCCGGACAAATCCGGCGACGGCAACGTTACGGTGTAAGCCGAGTTGAGCGGATTGATTGTCTGCGTGCGGATTTGTTGCACGGAACCGCTTTGCCCTTCGCCCTGAACGACGCGGGAATACTGGAGATTTCCGCCCAGATCGCGCAAACCGCTTTCATTCGTCTCGCTGATCCATACCTGGATTTGCACCTGATCGATCGGCGGCAGCGGGGGGGGCGGCGCGGGCTGGCCCTCGGCCGGAGGCGGCGGCGCGGGCGCCGGAACGGGTGAAGGAGCGGGCGCCGCAGGCAAAGCGGGGGCGGCGGGGGCGGCGGGAGCCGTCGGGGCCGCTGGCGAAGGATATACCGGCGCCGGGGTATAGACCGCTTGCGCCATGGCGACAACCGGTAAAAACACCACCGCGAAGAGGATGGCTGGGCATAATGTTTTCATCACCGGCCTCCTCCCAGGTTGGACTGAACGTCCGTCTTGTCCGAACCGTCTCCTTTGCCTTCCAGCAAGCCTTTGGGAATATCGGAAATTTCCTGTATCACGCCGGACAGCGTGCCCTTCTTTTTGGCCGGCTCATCGCCGCCGGCTCCGACAGGCGTCAATTCCTTCACCACCGTGTAAGCCGGACGCCAGAGTTCCGCCTTGATCAGAAACACCAATTCGCGGCGGCTGAAATTCGACGTATTATTGCCCAAAGTCGAAGAAATCGGCGTGCCCAGAAATTTCGTCGGCAGGACGCTGTCAATCACGCCCAACACGGAATTTTCGCCCTGGGTAAGCCATGGAAGCGTGGATAAATTTTTATTCTTGGTGTTGCGATAGAGACCGCCGAGCAACAGGACTTGGCCATGCCGCACCCATACCGATGTCGCCACGCTGCGCGACACGAATTCCGGCACTTTGATGGCATTGGTGGCCGCGCCGAATATGCCCCCGGTGGCGACACGATCGTCCAGCGCAACCGTAATTTGCTGGCCCTGTTCATTGACTGCCGCGGACACCAGCAACTGGATATAGGTATCGTCGGTGGTGGCCGGATTTCCGTCGTCGTCCTGAATCGCCGGCGCTTGTACGGTCAACGAAACACCCGTGTCCCGGAATGCCGTCGTCTGGACCGCCGTAGCGCCCACCACGACTGTGTTCTGATAGGGGATCCGGTTCGTGGTCTGAATCGTCGTCGGAATCGGGGATCCCACTGTCACCATCGCCTTGGGTTGCGACAGGATAAAGGCGCGATCCTGATGGACCAGCGCCTGCAGCACCATTTCCATGTCGTCTTCCGGAAGCCGAATCTGATCCAGGAAAACGGTGATGGCGCTGGTTGTGTTTGTCGGGAACGTCACATCGGCGGCGCGAACATATCCCAGGTTGGTCAGCACCTGGCCCAGCGCATTGGTCCGTTGCCGCTGTTTGAAATAGGCGCTCAACCCGGTTTCCGAACCTTTTGAGGTCTGGAATTCGACAATTTTGACCGACACGTTGACCTGTTTTACCTCATCCGGATTGGCGGGCGGCGGCGGCGCGGGCAGCGGGGCCGGCGAAGCGGCCGGCGCTTGCGCAAACGCCCATCCCCCTCCCACCATCAAAAAGGCTATTACGATCAGAATCCTTCGTGACATAATGCTCCTCATCGCTGGAACGTCCCGATACATTCAAACCGGTTCACGTTCTCGATGTTGTCGAAATTGCTGAATTTCACACTGAACGGACGGCTTTCACCCGGCCGCAATTGACCGATGTTGACCGTCGTCGTGTCGAGCACCGCCGTGCCGAACGCGTAAAGGGTAATAATGACCTGAACGCCATTGAGCGGATGTGCGCTACGGTTCAGGATTTGGCCTGATACCGAATAAAAACGCTGTTCGCGCGTAAACAGGTCGCGTCCGCTTTTGAATCCGCTCGTATTGATTACGACCAGCGGATCCGCCTCCGCCTGCCGCCGCTGAATTTCGACAGGCGTCAAGACCGTATATTTACCGTCTGCCCCGAATTCAATGCGGCCCTTGATCGCCGCATCGTTCGCGCATTCCGGATGCTTCGCCACAAGGTTTGCGTAAACGGCGCCCGCCTTCGCATAGTCGCCCCGCCGCCACAGCAGATCCGCCAGTTGCATCTGCGCCGGGAGATCGTCCGGCTTGGCAGAGGCCTCTTCGGAAGCCTTTTCGATCTGCTTGTCCAGTTCCGCGACGGTGGGATATTTCGCGTTGGACTCCTCTGTCAGCCGCGCAATTCGTTCCGCGCATTCCGCTGCGTGGGCGCCTTGCGGACGCTGCCGCAGATATTCGCCGAACATGCCGGCGGCGTCGCGATAACTTCCTATCTTGTAATAGGCCATGCCGAGCCAGTAGCGGGCCTCGATGGCGGCCTCCGTGCCCGGATGTTTCTGGATGGTATTCAACAACCGGGGAATGGCCGCGGACGGATCCGACGTTTCGATCAAAATCCGCGCTTCTTCGATTTCCTGGCCGGCCGCATGGCTGTTGTACACCCGGTTGGTCTCTTTCGACGGCATGACGGGCGAGGGCTTCGTCGCGTGGATGGTGGAACATCCCCCAATCGCCGCCGCCACGAAAATAGCGGCAAGATGGTGCGCCTTGCGCGCCCAAAACGATCCTGTTCCCTGTGTGCTGTTATTCGATCGTTCCATTGTCACGGAATCACCCTTGCGCCGGTTCATGCCCCTGTGTGGCATTTACCCGTCATCTTATGTCCTTGGCATTTCCTGTGCCAACGCGCCACGGACTCCTCTTCCGCCAAGATACCATAGACGGCACTGTGGCGCAACGAGTCTGTTTTCAATATGTCCGCGCGTCCGCCCGCAAGGGAACCTAAGGGATTACTGCCTTTTTCTGGCGGACCGCGATTCGTCCTTGTCGCCGCTTTTATCCATCAGATCGTGGTCTTTGGAGGACTTCGATACGTCCTTGACCCGATCCAAAACCAGCGGAGTGATGTCTTCGGACGGTATGCCGGGTTCCAGCCCGCCCAAATAGGCTTGGGAGGCAATGAAATCGTGGCCGGTATTCTGCCCGACCTCCGAAATCGCCCGCACCGCTCGGTTGCTGGCCTTGCTCAGGAGAATCCAGTACTTGCCCGTACCGGGTTCGATGCGTTTGCGCTTGACTTCCTCGTATTCCGGCGTGGCCTTGATTACCGACTCGTAATCCACCTTCGCGGCCTTTTCGAATCCCGAAGGAGCGCCCACATAGACCTTTTGTACGTCTACTTGCTCCGGAGGTATCGAATACGTCGCCGCCACACCATTTGCGCCGGGGAAAGTCACCGCCAACGCGATAACCACCATTCCTATCGAATGCCGCATGATGTGCAACCTTTCCCTCTCGTCCAATGAACGCCACCCACGGCATATTGAAAATCCAACCGGATTTTCATGCGCCACAATGGGCAGGGCCTTGGATCGGTTGGTCCACTATCACTTGGATCCAAACTTCATTCTACGAAATCCGCAGCCATTTGTCAATAATTTATTATGCGGCGGCTGCGATTCCAAGCCATAGTGGGGTTGAACTGCTTTTTCATTGACCGCCGCGTTCGGCTCCACGGCGGCTGCCTGTCAATCACTCGATTCAACTGTATCTCCATAACCTATTGTACAACAATAAGTTATCTGCACCTATGAGCCTTGTCCGGCTCAAATCCCTTGTTTTTACAATACACCGGGTTCCCAAAAAGTTTCATTGGGATGAACCTAGTTTCGGCTATCGAAATCTGAATCCGGTGGCCAAGCAGTGGACATAGTGAACTTTGTGGACAAATTGAACAAGAAAACCTGTCTATCTTTTGGGTGCAGTCCACTGGGTCCACAATGTCCATCTCGTCCATGGTTTGGTCGAAAGAGCCGCGTTCAACTGCCGATTTTAGGTTGAACCCGATTTTGACTGCTGAGTCTCGGATGAAACGGGGCGGGATGGAAGTGATGTTTTTCTTTCCGATTTTCCGGCGTGATAAGATATAGCCATGGCGCGTGTGCGACTGGACATCCATGATCCGCCGGACCGGGCAACGCTCAAGGCAATGCTCGAAAGATCTGGCCATGTCTTGGTTGCGGAAGGAGAGGACATCCTGATAACGGATGACTGTTCGCGGGCGGCCGCGCCCGGTTCAGCGCCTGTGCTGGCCGCCGTCCGCCCCGGCGACATTCCGTTGGCCGTCGCGGCCATGCGAAACGGCGCCTACGGCTACATCGCGCTGCCGCCGCAACCCGGCGAAGCGGACATTGCTATCCGCCATGCGCTGCAATCGGCGCTTGCTGCGGATTCCGGTGAGGCGCCCGCCATGACGCTCGAAGCCTTCGAATTGGAATATATCCTGTCCGTGCTGCGCCGTTGCAAAGGCAACCAAGCCAAAGCAGCCCGTCTGCTCGGCATTGGGCGCAACACGCTTTGGCGCAAACTCCGGCGAATGAACCGGGATTGAGACGTTGTGAATCAATAACGAAACAAGCAGCGCAGTCCCGGCAGTCTGTATTCCATTCACAATCCAACGTGGGATCTGCCCACAACCCAATCTCTTTACGTGCTCGTGCTCGTCATCGTCATCGTGCACGTCATCGTTATCGTAATCGAAAAAACGAGATATGGACCGTTGTCTACTACGCAAACATCCACGACTTCTTGAAACGACCCACCATTGTGCCTTCGTATGATCGCGAATCGGCGCCTGCTTATCGTGCGCGTGCGCCCGACTGTCGGCCGTAGTGTCCATTTCCGAAGATTACTGAGAGGCGTGCGTCAGAGAGGTGCGCACGCGCTCGTTACATTGCTTCGATGACGATGACGATGACGAGCACGACAGGAGGTCACCGAAGTACGGTAAAACCGGAAGAGCCAAAAAATGGCCAGAAATTCTTGGGTAATTTGCGCAACCAATAGAAGTTCCATGATTTAGCGACAGTGAAAACCGCAGGGTTTTGAGCGCGATTACGATGACGATGACGAGCACGGGCACGAAGAGAAACTGGGTTGTGGGCGCTGCCCACGTTAGGTTGCAGGCTTATAGGTTGCTGGTGTAGAGGCGCGGCGCCGCGGCGATCGAAAATCCATTTCGTCCAGCGCCATGCGACAAGCGCCCGCGGCCGCTCCCTATGCCTGCGACCCAAGGGAACCGGAGGCCAGATTGTCCTGACATCCGAAATCCCCATCGAAGCGCGCCTGAACGCATTGTCGGAACCGCCCGCGCCCCCGCCCGAAGGCCTCGTGCCATTCACCGTGTATTTGGAAATCGAAAAAGCGCCCAAAGCCTTCCCTGTTCACGCCCGGCTCGAAATTCCGGTGTCCGCCGTGCTGTGCGCAAGGGAAAATTTGTTTTCGCTTGCCCTCCACGCCTGCGATGCGCGGCGCGACTGGGTGCGTTTGCCCGCGCAAACGCTGGACATCGAATCGCGAACCTTTACGGCGGACGATGAACAGGGCCCCGCTGTTTACAGGATTCTCGGCCCCTCCGAATTCCCCGCCTTGCGGCTTGTGATTCCCGGCGAGACGTCCGGCGCTCCCCTGGGCGAATCACCTCGAACCGAAACAGGGGGCGCCGCCGAACGGCGGAATCAACCCGGCGACGTCCCCGTGCCCGAGGAAACAGACATGCCCTCAACCGAATCCAATCCCCCAATACGGGGCGTCCCGCCGAAACAGTCAAGGGCCCCGATCGTCATACCGCAAGAGGCACAACAACCCAAGGCGGATACGCCCCAACAACTCGAATTCGTGCCTCCAAAAAACGAACAATCCAAACCAAAAGCCGATCGCTCCGCCCCATCCCCGAAGCGAAATTACCGATTCGACGGCTCAAAATCCAAACAACGGGCCCCATAACCGCCTTTGAATGCCGTTGAACGGTTCTCTCGACTGATCGAAAAGTGGAACGGACTCGCTTTTCGGCAGTCTGAAAGTGCCGCGAGGCCTCCTGCATTGCAATATCGAAAAACGCCTCCAAATGACCACAAATTATTTTGGCCCGCGATGGTTTCAAACAATGCTTTTCCCGCGAAAACGTAACGCTTTGTGACATCGTTACTTTGTGTTTCAAATCGTTCTGGACGGCAACGCCATCAGAACAATCTTCCAAAACAGCCAGGCGACATCGGCTCTTCGCCTTCGCCTTCGCCTTCACCTTCGCCTTCACCATCGCCTTCGCCTTCGCCCTCACCCTCACCTTCGCCCTCGCCTTCACCTTCGCCCTCACCATCGCCTTCGCCTTCGCCTTCGCCCTCACCATCGCCTTCGCCTTCGCCTTCGCCGGCAATCACATTGAGCGTAATCAGCCGGGTTTCGGTCTTGTTGGCCGTAGTGTCGGTAATTTTCACGGTATCGGTGTAGATGCCCGGTTCGAGCGTGTCGGCGGCATCCGTCAGGTAGATGGAAAGCGCCGTCTGCTGCTGTTTCAGGAGACCACCCTGCAGCCGGCGCTTTGCCCAGCGGCCGTCGTCGAAACGCAAGGCCGACCAGTCCGCCGTATGCGTCACGGTCAATTCCAAGTGCGCCGTGCCGGTGTTTTCGAGCGTGTACACTGCCTCGGCCGGTTCCGAGGACTTGCGCGCAGCCTTCTCGATCGTCGCCCCAGCGTCCGGCGCCGCCACGAGCACCCCGCCCGGCTCGCCCAATTCCGTGTACCAAACGTCCGAACCGCCGCTATCAATGTCCAAAGGATAGAACGGTTCCGACTTGTTGCCGCCCGTTCCACCGATCACCCACAGTTTGTTGTTGTACGCGAGCACCGTCATCCCGGCCCGGGCCGACCACGGCGCGGCATCCGTCGCCTGCGTCCATTCCACCCCGTCTTCCGTGTACCACACATCGTTCAGCGCCGGATACGTCGTCTCGCCGTCCACTACCACCGTCGCTATCCCGCCCAACACCCACAGCTTGCCGCCCGCCGCTATCGCCGAATGGAACCACCGCGGCCGCCACGGCGCCGACGCCAACACTTTCGTCCACTTGCCGTCGGGATTCCGGCTCCACACATCGTTCAGTCCGCCCCAGCCGCACAAGCCCCCGAGCATCCAGAGCTTCCCCGCGAACGCCGTACAGGCGGCGCTCCAGCGGTATCCGTTGCCCGTGCTCGACCATGTCCCTTCGTCCGTGAATTCCAACTCGTCCCCATAGTAGTACGCAAGCCCGACTTCGGCGTCCGACCAACTGCCCGTGACGCCGCAGTAGAATGCTTTGTCGTTCAGCGTCACAAACGAATGTTCCTTTGCGGCCCACCTCGTGGCCACCGGCCCGCCCTCAAGCATCCATGTCAAACCATCTTCCGAACTGTACGTGTTGTCGCTGACGGCCCACAACTTGTTCTGAAGCGCGAATTCGGGGAAGAAGTCGTCGTTGCCCGCCGGCGTCCAATTCGCGCCGTCCGTCGACGTCACCGTGTGCCATGTATGGTCCGACGCCGTCTTCCCCCGAATCCACATCTTGTCGTCGAACACTACCCCGCCGCCCAAATGGATCGCATCGAAACCGGGACGCACCAAAGGTTCCCAATCCACCCCATTCGTTGTAGAGTAGAATTCATGTTCATGCATCGCCCACAGCTTTCCATCGAAAACCGGCGCGGCAGTTGGCGCCCCGCCCTGCAACGGCGCATGTTCGGTGGTTCGAACCCAATTGACGCCGTCCGACGTGCACCAGACATCGGTAACGTATCCTTCCGATGTGTAACCGCCAAGGATCCACAACTTGCCGTCATAAACGGCCGACGTATGCCTGTAACGAGGTTCCCACGGCGCGTGTTCGGCTTGCAGCGACCACTGGATACCATCATCGGAACACCACACATCGTTGTAGAAGATATACTCCGAACCGACATGTGTTCCGCCCCCCAAAAGATACGCCCTCCCATTGAAGACAGACAACTCAAATCTAGTGCGGTGCGGCCAGGGAACGGAACTCGCCACTTGCGTCCACGCAGCTCCGTCCTCCGAACGCCAGACCTCGCTGTCATCCATCCAGGTGCCCGAAGAGCTCTTGCGCACTACCACCCACACCTTTCCCTCAAAGCCAATGGCAGCTCGCGCATATGTGGGAGACCAGGGAGTACTAGAAAGAACCTGTGTCCAATTACACCCATCCAAGGATGTCCATACTTCTTCTCTAAATATGCCCCTATCCTGGAATACAAACGCCAGTATATGGTCTGAACACTTCACAAACGTGAGATCGCCGCGATCCGCACGTAGCTCTCCACACGCGGCCCACGTTGCCAAATCGTCTGTTCTCCAGATCACACCGTCATAGCAAGCGATTATGTTGTCTTCAAAGGCGAGCAGCTCCCTCCCTCTTACGAATGGGACATATGAGGGGTTGTCAATTACTCTAACCCAATCTTTTCCAGATGCGGCAGCCGCTTGTGAACCCATGAGCAGATGGATGAATAGCAGAAATCCACTCACTAATACATGTAACACGCAAGATAGTCTGAACGTGTCGCTCACGGGCATGCACCTCCTCCGCTGACGCAGGGCGTTTGTGATACGCTGGACTTGACAAGCGAAATGTCGTCGAAACTCCATTCACGCTCATCCTCATCCTTGTGCTTTACGGTCAACAGGAAGTGGGTGTTGCTGCTCAGAACGGACCTTGTGTCTGTTATGCTCAACGCCTGAGCCCACGCACGCTTCTCTTTGAGAATCGAGTCGCGCTCACGCATCCAGATGCGGATCGTCGTTCCCACTGCCTGAATATGCGCTTCGTACCACGTATTTGGAACCAGCGGCCCGAGATAATAGATCTCGACAGTCACAAGTTCTTGACCGGTTGACGGGGGTCAGGGTTCGTAGTCTTCTTTTAGTAGCGCCATGTTCAATTGAGTCATTTCTTCGACGATTTCCCGCAGCCGTTTGTAGTTCTCG